>Ga0302325_10003765_pt1 | contig 35452 bp, 33 predicted proteins | sample Palsa_T0_2_FD_201948 | JGI IMG/M metagenome (GOLD analysis project Ga0302325, IMG submission 201948) | Peat permafrost microbial communities from Stordalen Mire near Abisko, Sweden - Palsa_T0_2 | ecosystem: Environmental > Terrestrial > Soil > Palsa > Peat permafrost | place: Sweden: Abisko...
GAAGCCTCATTTCGCCGTTTTGCAGCGTCATCCACGGCGTTAATGTTGCGGAGAAATGGTGCGGCGCACAATCCACCCTCCGTCGAATCAGAGATCGCGATGCGGTTCCGACTCAGTGATGACCGAAAAGAGATCCCAGGAAATTTCCGACCGCGCCAAAGACGTTGTTCGAGGCGGTCCCCATGCCCGACGGCGGGGCTGGCGGAGTCGCACTTGTAGCGCCGTTGGCCGCCTCGGTATCGGTCGATCCTTCGGGCGCGCCGCCGGCCGCAACGGTAGTCGCGGACAGAGCAGAGGCCCCGCTATGCAGCCAGCAGAGCCGCGTCGGCTCTGTGCCTTCCAGAAAGGGCAGCATCTGGACACGAGGGCAGTTGGGCGTCGCGAGGCCGCCGCTGGCCGGATCGATCGACAGCATCACGATGCCGGGCGGTGGCGGACCGAAGCCTAAATCGGGCTGGCGAACCGCGCTGGTCATATATCGAATCCATGCTGGCAAGGCGGCAGCAGCGCCAGTCAGTCCGATCGTCTCAGGCGCATCGAAGCCCACCCACACCCCGGTCACGAGCCGGCGCGTATAGCCCATGAAGTAGGCGTCGCGATAATCGTCGGTCGTTCCGGTTTTTCCCGCGGCCACAAAATTGAGGCCGAGGCGCGCCGCGCTCGCGGCGGTACCGTATTGAAACACGCCTTGCAGTGCACCGGTGATCAGGTACGCGACGGCACGGCTCATCAGGCGATCCTGCGTCACCGGATGTTCGTAGATGAGATGGCTGCTGCCATCGACGATCGCCTCGATCGCATAGGGTGGACGTTGCACGCCTCCGCTCGCGAACACCTGGTACGCGCCCGTCAGCTCGAGCAGATTTACCTCGCCGGCGCCGATGGTAATCGGCAGATAGTCGGGTAGCGGCGAATTGATGCCGAGCGATCGCGCGGTGCGAATAATTAACGGCGGTCCGATCAGGCTGCCGAGATACGCCGTCGGCACATTGAGTGATTCGGCCAGCGCGGCAGCCACGGTGACCTGGCCCTGGTAAGTGCGCTCATAGTTCGCCGGGGTCCATCCATCGAAAGTCATTGGGCGATCGGGAAGGAGCGACGCGAGCGTCACTGGCTCGTGCAATGGATTGAGTTCGGGGTCGAGCGCGGCCAGATAAACGATTGGCTTGAACGCGGATCCGGGCTGACGTTCCGCATCGACGGCACGGTTGAACTGGCTGCTCACGTAATCACGGCCGCCAATCATCGCGACGATTCCGCCGGTGCGCGGATCAATCGAGACCAGCGAGCTTTCAAGTCGCTTATCGATGGCGTTGCGGTGCAGCCGCGGATGCAGTTTTTCGAGCCGCGCGAGGTTATCCACCACACTCTGGCGCGCCACTTCCTCGAGTTCGGGGTCGAGCGTGGTGTAAACTTTGAGCCCCTGCAGATTGCCGCCCGCGCCGGGAATCTTCTTCACCTGCGCAATCACGTAGTCGGTGAAATACCGCGCGCGCCGCAGCCCCGGTGCCGGGATCGCGACGACCGGCTGCGCGATTGCCTGGGCATATTGGGGATCGGTGATCGCTCCGGCGCGCCGCATCAGGCCGAGCACAGTATCGCGCCGCACCCGCGCCGCGTCCGGGTGACGACGTGGATCGTCGAGCGTCGGCGCCTGGATCATACCGACCAGCGTAGCCGCTTCAGCCGGCGAGACCGCGCGCAGATCCTTATTGAAGAAGTAATGCGCCGCCAGCGGCAATCCGTAGATCGGCGACCCTTCATACTCGCCCATCGGCACGTCGTTGATGTAGCGCTCGAGAATCTCCTTCTTGGTCAGCCGCATCTCGAGCACCAGCGCAATCGCAAGCTCCCGCACTTTGCGATGGAAGCTGCGCGTGTGGCGCTCGATAAACGTCCTTGCAAGCTGCTGCGTCAAGGTGCTCGCGCCCTGTTGCAGGCGATGCGAATGGAGATCGACGATCGCGGCTTCGATGATACGAAATGGGTTGAAGCCGAAGTGGTAGTAGAAATAGCGATCCTCGGTCGCGAGCAAACCCTGGATCATAAAAGGCTGCACTTCGTCGAGCGTGACCTCGGCGCGCTCGGCCGGCGCGTCTGGCAGCAGCCGCCCGATGACCTCGGGTTCGATGGCGATGCGATCGCATGGCGCGCCGAAGGAATCAGCGATATTCGCGACACGGTCGCCGTTGAAGGACAGGTGGACCAGCGATGCCGGATAGCCGCGCGACCCGATCGTGAACTCGCGAACGAACAGCGTCATCGCCCCCGGCACCATCGAGTATTCGCCTGGGTGGGCAACGCTATCGACTTGCGAATAGCTGAGCTGAACCAGCCGATCGACCAGGTGGAGCGGGCCCACTTCGTCGCCGGGCATAACCTCGAGCGGCGCCGAATAGATCGCCGAGGTCAGCGCCGCGTGCCGTTCCTCGATCAGTTCCGAGATGTCGGAATAGACTTGCGCGAGATAAAAACCGATACCGAAGGCAAACAGGATCAGGACGCCGGCGAGCGATCGCCGCCACCCGAGACGGCGCACGAACCGCCCCGCTGCGCGCGCTGCATTACGTGTTCGTTTCGCCGCGCTAACTGCGCGCTTGCCTGCATTTGCCATCAGGCGACCCCATCAACCCCTTCCCCCGCTCGGCTCTCCGCGCACGAACTTCCTCGCGCGACTTCCGCCAGGCGTATTGTCTCGCGCGCGCACGATCATTCCGAATATCTCAACTATATCGTGTCGCCGCCGTCATCGCATCCAGCGTAACCGACGCCGAACGGGTTCGAAGGTGAGCAGCGGTTCAACGAGGGCCGTTACTGCTTGTATCCGAACCGTCGCAGCAGCGCGTGACGATCGACTCGATCCGCGTCGGTCTCGACACCCTTGGGCGCGTTTCCGTCGATAACGCCCATCACCCCGCGCGCGCCGTCATTCTCGGCCACGACGATCGTAAGCGGATTCGCCGTCGCACAGAAGATGGTGCAAACCTCGCTGATGGATTTGATCTGGTTGAGGACGTTGACCGGAAAAGCGTTGCCGAGCATCACGACGAAGATGTGACCTGCGCCAATCGCCATCGCGCCTGCGACCGCCGCCGCTTCCAGCGCCTCGTCGGTTCCTGTATGGCGCACGAGGCACGGGCCCGACGCCTCGCAAAAAGCCACGCCGAACGTGATCCCCGGCACCGCCTGCACCAACGCCTCGTAGAGGTCTTCGACGGTTTTAATGAAATGGGCCTGCCCGACGATCACATTGACATCGGCGGATGGCTTCGCGATTTCGATTGCCTTCAGTTCCATCTGATCCGCCTGATCCGCTCACACCGGAGTGCATGCCACGCTCAATTCCGCAGCCGCAATCTATTCAGTTGCCGCGACAAGCTATCGCGACCCGGTCAGATGATATTGCGCGGCGCGCCACCCGGCCAAGAGGCGATCCGGCTGGGCGCTCGCGACACTGTCAGGCAAGAAATATGTGACGTCAGCTTTGTTGAAGGTTGAGTAAGCGACCGCGACGGGCGGTTTGCAAAACCGCCCGCGATTTATGGCGCTGCGCTCTTACGTGAACCGACCAGAGTCAGCGGTACTTTTCGGATGGCGTTCGCGGGTTCCTCATCGCTCATGGCGCGCCCGCCGTTGATCACGGCTGACGACCCCCAATGCGCTCCGCACGGACCATGTTTGAACGTTTCAACCCGATATGCGCCGACGACGCCTTCCAAGGGTCGATTGTCTTTGTCAACGGCGACCACACCGCCTCGTCCGTCAACCAGAAAAGCCCAGCGGCAGCGCACGCAGTAATAACAATAATTGTAGGGGTTGCGTACGGTCCCATTTCGAAATCGCTGGATTGCGAAAAGATGTCGCACGTGCCGGATGCGGGTATTCCGTGCGCTGAACAAGCGCTGCCATGCCTTGGCAGACCGATCCGATGTCTTGGCCGAGGCGTGCGATCGTTCTGCATTGCGATCCGGCGCGACGAAATTGTTGACGCTTACGGTGCGAGCCCACAGCCGAGCAACGAGTTCCAGCATTGGATTCGTGAGAGCATCAAATGTGCCCATTACCGAAGATGGAAATCAGTGGCTATTTGGAACGGCAAATGTGGCATTCGTGCAATTCACCGCAATACCCGCGTTGCAAAATGAAACGCACGTCCCTCGAGAGAGCGGCCTCGAACCTTCAGTCGCGCGCGTTGTCCAACTGACCTGCGACGATAGCCGGCGGCGAAGGAGTTGCGCTTTTTGGCGGCGACTCGCAGGATAGTGATGCGGTGGACGCGGGGCTGAAAGGTATAACGGGCGATTTGTTCGCGGCGCTGACCAAGCCGTCGCCAGCCGCCGATACGAGTCCGCCGCCCGCCATTTCCACGAAGCCGCAACCAGCGCGGCCCCGCAAACCGCAGTTCGCCCGACCGACGCTGCCCGCTGGGACTCTGCAGCCCACCGCATCTCCAGCGCCGCGGCACCCGAAAGGACCATCATCGGCCGGTGCCACTCGAGCGACGCGGTCGCCCGCGGTCGCGCGCAAGCTCCCCGCCTATTATTACCGTCTGCCGCTTCGCGCCCAGCGCTGCTACCTCGCCAGCGACGCGATCGATCGCTTTCCGCTCACGCCGAGTCCGGCGGCTTTCACGATGGTCGCGAACCTCAGGACGGCACTCGAAGACGGCGCGCCCTCGATCGTCCAGCGCGCCTCCCAGTCACTGATCAACGAAGTCTGCCGCCTGCTCTTTGTGCGCCCGGTACGCCTCGAAGTCCGCAGTGTGCGACCCCACAACTTGCGCGGCGAACTGCACGGCCTCTTCTATCCGCGCGCACCGGTCCGTACGACCTCGATATCCGTCCGCGCAAAGATCACGATCAAAGCCTCGGCGGCGCCCGCGGGAGAGCCGTTGATCGTCCTTTGGATGCGCACGGCCCAGCGCCACGACGTGGTCAAACCGCGCACCTTCCTGCGGACGCTGCTGCACGAACTCGGTCATTACCTGGATTATGCGCTGCTGAAGCTTGACGATTCCTACCACAGCATCGGCTTCTATCAACGCGAGTCCTTTCTGTTGCGGACGCTATGTCCCGCGGATGCTCCCACGCCGCGCTCCAAAAAGTAGCAATCAGGCGTGGCGTGAACGGCTGCGCCCGATCATCCCATCGCGGTGCAGTAATCAGAGGTAGCGCGAGAGCCCGCGGCGGGCGAGTTCGTCCGGAACGCGGCGAACCTCCTGCGATTGCGATCTGCGCGCAATCAGGATCGCGTCGCCGGTATCAATCGCAATCAAATCACTCACGCCCATCAGCACCATCAGGCGCGAACCGCTGCGAGCGATCACGCCATGGCTATCGAGTGCGATGACGTTGCCGAGCGTTGCGTTGCCGTCGGCGCCGTCGCTCATCGCCTCCCACAATCCTTCCCAACTGCCGACGTCGAACCAGCGAAATCCGGCGCGCACGCTGAGCACGTGGTTGCTCTTTTCCGCGACCACGCGATCGAAGGAATCGAATTCCAATTGGCCATAGGCACGCGACAATTCGGCAGCGCCGAGCGTCGCAAACCGGCGCATCGCGAGCGCCAGGCCGGGCGCATGATCTTGCAATTCGCGAGCGAGCGTCGCGATGCGCAGAACGAAGATTCCCGCGTTCCACAGGAACTTGCCCGACTTGACCATCTGGCGCGCCCGCGCCGCCTCAGGCTTCTCGACGAAGCGATCGACCTTGAAGCCCGCTCCCACCGCAGCGCCGATTTTCTGGTACCCGTAACCAGTTTCCGGACGCGTGGGCGTGACCCCGACGACGACGATCGCGTCGTCTGCGGAGGCCAATTTGATGGCACTTGCGATCGTCGCTCTAAACCCTTCAGGCGGGGTGACGTAATGATCCGCGGGCATCACCGCGATGACCGCGTCCTCGCCGAGGCGATCGCCGATTTCAGCGGCGCCGTAAGCAATCGCGACTGCAGTGCCTCGTCCGGCCGGTTCGACGATCAGGTTTCGCGGCGGTATCAGACCGCGCAAGGCCCGTCGAAATGGCTCACGCTGATCGGCCGAAACCAGCACAAAGATGCGTTCCTTCGGAATCAGCGGCTGGATGCGCGCGATGGTCTGTTCGAGCAATGAGGTCTTGCCGTCGATCGCGAAGAGCGGCTTCGGACGCCCAGCGCGGCTCTCGGGCCAGAAACGGGTTCCCCGTCCGCCCGCGATGATCAGAGCCGCCCATGCGGCTGCGGTCGCTTTCGCGGCAGTCTGCTTTTTCATTCTGATGTCCGTGAATGCGGCCGGCGAGTGGTTACGCCCTCAAACCTGCGCGCCAAATTCCTTCAGCTTGCCTTCGAAAAGATCACGGATTTCGCCGAGCGTTTTCTGATCGCTCGCCTCGAACCGCAGCACCAGCGCCGGCTGCGTGTTCGACGCGCGCACCAGCCCCCATCCGCCGGGAAAGTTCACGCGCGCGCCATCGATATCGATCGTATCGTAATGGGCGCGAAAATATTCGGCAGCCTTCCGTACAACCTCGAATTTCTTATCGTCGGGACAATCCAGCCGCAGTTCCGGCGTGAAACAGGTCTGCGGCAAATCCGCCAGCAGCTCGGCCAGCCCCTTGCCTTCGCGGCCCATGATTTCGAGCAATCGGAATGACGCGTAGATCGCATCGTCGAAGCCGTAATAGCGGTCGTTAAAAAACATGTGGCCGCTCATCTCGCCCGCAAGTGCCGCATGCTCCTGCTTGAGCTTGCTCTTGATCAGCGAGTGTCCGGTCTTCCACATGATCGGCCGGCCGCCGTGCCGCGCGATATCGTCGTACATCCGCTGTGAGCATTTGACGTCGCCGATAATCGTCGCGCCGGGCTGCTCCTTCAGAATCGATCGCGCATACAGCACCATCTGCTCGTCGCCCCACACGATGCGCCCGTTTTCATCGACCGCGCCGATCCGATCGGCGTCGCCGTCGTAGGCAATTCCCACCTGCGCCCCGCTCTCCTTCACGGCCTTTTGCAGGTCGCGCATATTTTCTTCGACCGTCGGGTCCGGATGATGGTTCGGGAAGCGGCCGTCCATCTCGATATATAGTTCCACCGTCTCGAGGCCCATCTCACGCATCAAGGGCGCCGCGACCACACCGCCGCAGCCGTTGCCGCCATCCACCGCCACTTTCATCCCGGGCTTCAGCTTGATGTGGCGCTTGATATACTCGCGGTAGTCGGGCAGCACCGGCCGCGCGCTCAACGAACCCGGCTTGCCGCTGGTGACGAATTCGCGCGATTCGATTATCTGCCGGACGCGCTGAATCTCCTCGCCAAAAATCGTCGTTGGTCCAACGCCGAGTTTGAAGCCGTTATATTCGGCAGCGTTATGACTGCCGGTAATCATCGCGCCGCCATCCATCTGCCAATGCAGCACCGAGAAATAAAGCAGCGGCGTCGGTACTACTCCGATATCGACTACGTCGATGCCACTCGGCAGCAGCCCTTCCAGCAGGAGGTCGCGCAGCGCGTCGGAAGTCAGACGGCAATCGCGCCCGAGCGTGATCGTTTTCTTGCCTGCCTGATGCAGCACGGTCGCGTAGGCGCGGCCCAGATCTACCACGAAGGCGTCGTCGAAATCGTCTTCGACCACACCGCGAATATCGTACTCACGAAAGACTTGCGGATTCATTGGTAGGCAATTGTCGCCGCCGCGGGGACCGGAATCAATCGGGTCTGCGCGATAGCGGGTCCTGTCGCTCATTCGTTATCATCGAACATCACGATCGGCGGCGGCGGCGTGACCCGGAAACATGCGCTACGAGAAAAATTGACTTTTACAGCGTGATTAATGGAGCGAACCGGACAAACTGCAGAGGGAAAACCTGGAGCCCAGCGAAAAGTCGCCGTCGTGACGGGAGCTGGACGCGGCGCCGGGCGTGCGATTGCGATCGCGTTGGCGCACGCCGGCTACGAACTCTGCCTCGCCGCGCGCACTCGCGAGGAACTCGAAGCTACCCGCGAATTGAGCGGACTGACGCCGGAACAGTCGCTGATCGTGTTGATCGATCTCGCGCAGGATGATGCGCCGGAATGCCTGATCGAGACCACGTGCGATCACTTCGGCCACGTTGACGTCCTCGTGAACAACGCCGGATGGGCGCCCGCTCGCACGCCGCTGATTAAGCTCTGCAGCGCCGATCAGGATCGCATCCTCGCAACCAATTTGCGCGCACCGATCGCGTTGTCACGCCTCGCCGCGGCGCACATGGCCGCGCGGGAGGGCGACGGCGTAATCGTCAACATCGCTTCGATCGCGGCGCTCCGGATGCCGCCGGGCGAAGCGATCTATGCCGCCGCCAAGGCCGGACTGATCGCCTTCACTCATGCTGCTTTCGCCGAATTGCGCGGTCGCGGGATCAAGTTGTCGGTAATCATCCCCGGTCTCATCGACACGCCTTTGATTCCGCAAAACAAACGGCTCAATCGATCGCTGATGCTACGGCCCGAGGATCTCGCGGCCGCGGTGATGACGATCGTCAACGCGCCCGCCAACGTATGCCCGGTCGAGATGATACTGGAGCCGCAGCGCGATCCGATGCGTGCCGCGAATTGACTACTACGTTTGCCCTGACCTACCGAACGGCTGACTTCGTTTCAGGTACGCCGTCCCCTGCCTCGACAAGTATTTGAAGCGCGAGGAGCACTCATCGGAACCGCAAATCCCACTTCCGCGCGATCTTCGTTCACCTTGCGCTTCGCGATCGCGCTGGTCGTTGGGCTCGCGGCGGCGGCGATCATTTCGCCCTTCGCTGCCGACGCGGTGGCGGCGATGGGCTTCCGTTTTCCCTTTCCGCGCATTTTCGACCGCACGGTGATGGTCACCTTGCTGGCCGCGATGGTGGTCGGCTCGCGCTCGATGGGCTTTCCCGCGTTGATGCGTGACGGTTTTGCGGCGCCGCGCGCAAACCTGTCGCGGCTGCTGAGCGGCCTCGCCATCGCTATTGCCGCCATCGCGATCCTGTTCGCGCTCGCGTTTGCGAGCGGTGCCGGTGCTGACGTTTCGTACGGAGTTGTGGTGGCTCGCGCGATCAAATCTGCGATCCCCGCGTTCGCGATTGGATTTATCGAGGAAGGCTTCTTCCGTGCGTTTTTGCTCGGCGGGATGCGCCGCGACTGCGGATCTCGCGCCGCGCTCGCCGTCTCCTCAGCATTCTATGCTCTCGCGCACCTGGTGCGATCGCCGGCCCATTATTACCTGGTTGGTTTCCATCCTGCCGCGGGCTTTCATAACCTCGCCGCCAGCGCCGCCCAACTGGGGCATCCCGTCACGGCGGCACCGACGCTCGTCGGGCTGTTCCTGCTCGGAATGGTCCTCGGGGAGGCCTTCCTGATTACCGGCACGGTATGGTTTTCGATCGGGCTGCATGCCGGCTTCGTGCTCGGTGCGAAGACCTGGACGGGCGTCGCCCACGGCGTCCCGGTCTCGCGATGGATCGCAGGACCCGGTCCGGTGCCCCTGATTGCGGCTCCGGCAGCTTGGGCGATCGCGCTCGGCCTGCTGCTGACGCTGCCGTACTTTCTTCGCCGCTTACCGCTTTCCAGCCAGGCCTGATGATGACGAGGATCGTTTGGGCGGATAAATCGGCGGCATCCCGCGCGGCCTGGTGCGATAGCGCCGATGCGTCCACAGGAACTGTTCGGGGTAACGCCGTACCGTGTCCTCGATTGCCTTCACGAAGCGCCGCGTGTTCTCCTCGATATCCGCGTTTGCGTCGCCGCTGCGCTGAACCGGCACCTCATCCTGTATCTCGATCCGATGACTGCGCATGTCCGGCTGGCGCACGATGAACACGGGCACCACCGGCGCTTTCGAAATCGCCACCAGGCGAGCCAATCCGCTGGCGGTGGCCGCCAGTTCGGTAAAGAACGGGACGAAGATGGCCTCGCTGCGCTTCGCATTCTGATCGAACGGAATCCCCACAGTCTCGCCCTGCCGGAGCGCCTTAAGCACCGCGCGCGCCGCCGCGTGCTTGCGAACGATTTCGACCCCGGCGCGCTCACGCACGAAAGTGATCAGCGCGTCGCCCGCGAGGAAGCGCTGCGTATGATGGACCAGGTTGATCTGAAATCCATGCATCGCATGCGCCGGCGCAAGCAACTCGAAATTGCCGAAATGAGCACTCAGGATTATCGATCCGCGTCCAGGGTAGCGCGCATTGACTTCGGCCCAGTAAGCGAAACGCTCGTACGCGACGCGGTCCTTAAGACGCCGGTAAAAGAACCCGCCCAGCCGTATAAACTCGGCCCCGCCACGGCCAAGGTTGATGTACGAAGCGCGTAGAATGCGCCGCCGTTCGGCCTCGCTTCGTTCCGGAAACGCGATTGCCAGATTCTTCATCCCGATCGGGATATGACGCCGATCCAGCCAGTAGCCGATAAAGCCACCCGCAATTCCAAGGGGATAGAGCAGAAAATCCGGGATCAGGCTGAGAACATGGATCACCCCCGCCATCAGGTAGAACAGGAGTCGATCCTTGAAGCTCAGATTGAGGTGCGATCGCCGCTGCAGACGCCTGCCGTCCGTGCTCGCTGCGATCGTTGGCGACGCCCCGCCCGCCTCCGGACTAAGGGTGGCAGCCGGCTCGGTCAGCTGAGCCTTTTGGATCGTCGCTCGCGGACCGTCGGCCGACGGTGCCGCACCCGGCTCAGTGGAAGGTTCCATCACGCTTCGGCGATTTCGGGATCACCACTATTCCGCTGTCGGTGACAAAGAACCGTTTGCGGTCCTCCTCGAGGTCGTAACCGATCACCTCACCCTCAGGGATATGCACATTCTTGTCGATAATCGCCCGGCGAATTCGCGCGTGCCGTCCGATGTTGCAGTAATCCATCACCACCGAATCATCAATGTCGCTGTAGGAGTGGACGAAAACCGATCGCCCGAGGATCGAATTACGGATCGAACCGCCGGAGATGATACAGCCCTCCGAGATTACCGAATGCACTGACATGCCGCGGCGTGATTCCTCATTGAAAACGAACTTTGCCGGCGGCTGATTGTAGTAAGCCGTGCGCAGCGGCCAGAAAGGGTTGTAAAGGTTGAGATGAGGCTTGGCGTCACGTAAATCCATGTTCGCTTCGTAGTACGCGTCAACCGTCCCCACGTCGCGCCAGTAGGCGAGATTCTCCTCCGAATCGCCGCGAATCCGGTTGGTCATGAAGTTGTAGGCATAAACCGGCACGCGCTCAATCAGGGCCGGGATGAGATCCCGTCCGAAATCATGATGACTGTCCGCGTTTTCAGCGTCCTCGATAAGTGCCGTGCGCAGCACCTGCGGATCGAACAGATAGTTGCCCATTGAGGCCAGGCATTTGCCGGGCGCGCCCGGCATTGAACGCGGGTTTACCGGCTTTTCATCGAAACCAAACACCCGCAAGCCAGAATCGACGTCGAGTACGCCGAACTGATCGGCTTCTTCGACCGACACCGGCAGCGTCGCGACGGTCACCGACGCTTTGCGGTCAACATGGAACGCGATCATCTGCTGGATATCCATCCGGTAGATGTGGTCGGCGCCAAATACCGCGATCAGGTCGGGCTTGAAGTCGTCGATCAGATTGAGGTTCTGAAAGATCGCGTCGGCCGTGCCCTGGTACCAATTTTCTCCCATCCGCATCTGCGCGGGCACCGGTACGATGAAATGATCGTGGAGGATTCGTCCGAACTGCCAGCCATCCTTGAGATGCTCGATCAGCGACTGGGATCGAAACTGAACCAGCAGGTAGATCGAGTAAATCTGCGAATTCACCATGTTCGAGAGGACGAAATCCACGATCCGGTATTTGCCGCCAAACGGCACCGCCGGCTTCGCCCGGTCGCGGGTCAGCGGATGCAACCGGGTACCCTGTCCGCCCGCCATAATCAGGGCTAACGTTCTCATTTACGCTCGACTTCCAATTGGCCACGCCCTGCCGGCAATGGCGCTTGTCAAACGCGCGGGAAATTCCGCGCACCTCTCGAATCCAAGCAAGGCGAGTGCCTTTAACAAAGTATAAGCAAGCCGAGTGCCTTCCGCAAAGCCCAACCCCCTCCCCGCTTTCGATCCAGCGAATTCCCGCCTCAACAAGCCGCGAGATGTCCCATTTTTCGTCTATGATTTTGCGAAACGTCGCAAAAGACGCGACATTTTCCGGTTATTGTAAAAATTTCCCGACGTTCGAATCAGGTTTATTAAAAGATTTATTCATATTTTACTGCCACTTAGCCGATGATCTTACCTTTTGTGCCCTACGGCATGAACTATGCTTGAAACTTTTCTAACGTGTTCACGTCTAACTGGACAGCGGAGAACACCTAACGGACTACTAGCTCCCCCATGGAGGAAATGGAGGATTCAGATGGAAACAGCAACGACAGCTACTCAACTCGTAAACAACGAGAAAGCGACCCAGCCCGGCGTAGTCTATCGCACCGTATGCCAGAACCCTGGTTGTGGACATAGCTTCGACCTGCATATTACGCCGCAAACGGCGTCGATGCTTAGCGGTCCGATTGCGTGCCCGCGCTGTCGCCGGCATGGCGGGATGCTGAAGTCGCAGGGGCGTATCGGCGACAAGCTGTTCGCCGCCAAGCTCATCTACAAGCTGACTGGCGTGGCACCGCGTCCCGACGATGAAGACGCTTACACCGACGCAACCGAATTGCGCTACTAATTTGCGGGTGCCTGAACTACAATAGTGCTCGCCGTACCCGCGTCCGCGGCTTGCCGCCACGCTAAAGAGAACACCGTCCGGACCTTAAGGTCCGGACGGTGTTCTTGCCAAGGCTCGCCGGGAACTCTTGTGATAGCGCCTTTTAACGTTCGGAAGGCTCCGCGGCGCTCTGCCAACCAGAAATTAGCGTGACCACCGCTAGCTTCTCTGTCGTTGGAATGGCCCCGGAGGGCAGCATCCGCTCGTTGTATTTCTTGGAACGCGGCCTTGAATGCCATGACGCACTACCGACACCCCTGGCTCAAACGCCGGCGAGTAGTTGAACCGTCAACCCTTCAAGGCTCTGAATGCTCGGGCGATCGATCATGCGATTCAGCCACGCCTCGACGTTGGCGCGGTTCTGACCCGGATCGAGGCCCAAATCCTTGAGCACGACCAGGCGCGGTGCGAAGCCAATATCCGCGATCGAGAACTGTTGCGCCAGGTATTCCTGTCCCTGCAGCTCGTGATTCAGGAAATCGAGAGCGCGCTCAATCGAACGGTGGATGCGCTGCAGGCGCGCCGGATCGCGGTCGTTCTCAGGCTTGCCCATCTCACCCATCAATTGCCCGACCTGCGGCGTAAATGATGTATCGGCAAAATCCTCCCAGATCCGGGCGCGCGCGCGCAGGGCGCTGGCTCCCACTGCGGGCAGCAGCGGCGGCTCCGGATATTCATCTTCGAGGTACTCGGCGATTATCGTCGAGTCATACACCGTCGTGTCCTCATCGATCAGAACCGGCACGCGGCCGAACGGATTCAAGCGCAGAAAATCCGGTTTGCGCTGTTCGCCCTCGGTGAAATCAATCTGGACGAGTTCGTAGGAAAGGCCCTTCTCCGCGAGTATAACGCGAATCTTTTGGCCAAACGGGCAGGGCAAAAAATCATAGAGCTTTATCATTATGCGTCAGGGCCTCACTCCCCGGCTGCCGTCACAGTGACCTTCAGACGCGCTTCGACTTCCGATTCGAGCTTGACCGTGACGGTAAAGTCGCCCAACTGCTTGATCGGTTCGGCCAGCGTAATCCGGCGGCGGTCCACATCCACGCCCTGATCCCGCAGTGCGCGCTCGATATCGATGTTGGTTACCGATCCGAACAGCTTGCCCTCTTCGCCCGCGCGCGCGTTGATCGCGACCGTCAGCGCCTCGATCCGTTCCTTCAAGCCCGCGGCCTTCTGTTTCAGTGCCTCGCGCTTGAGCATCGCGACGCTCTTCGCATGTTCGAACTCACGCAGATTCTTGGGATTGGCCTCAACTGCGAGCTTGCGCGGCAGCAGAAAGTTGCGCGCATAGCCGGCCCGCACCTTGACCACGTCGCCCGGCCTGCCGAGATTGGTAACCTCTTCGCTCAAAATCACCTGCACATTCATAACTTCGCCTGCCTCATTGAGCCCAGATCACAGGAAATCGCCTAAATTGCGCGCCTCCTGCTTGGGCGGCTTAAGCCGCCGGAAATCGATCCAGAGATCGAAAATCCCCACGGCGCAGACCAGCGCGGCTAGCACCGGCTGCACAATCGTAACAAAGTAAATTAGACCGCGCGCCAGCGATGGCATCGCCAGCACCTTGAAGTAGAAAGCCATGATCGCCAGGCCTTGGCAGAAATAAACGGCCGCGACGCAGATAAACAAATCGAGCGCGATGGTACTGAGCGCAGCGACCGGGATAAACAGACCGAAACCGGCTGTCAGCAGAACCCAGATCAGCCAATCAGGCGCCGACCAACGCACCAGGTCGTTGAAGAGCATGTAGCCGACGCGCTGTTGCCGGCCGCTCAGACGCCAGAAAACACCCAGGTTCACCAGCACCACCACGGCTGCCGTTATCGCGGCCAGCGCCGGGCTCAACCGCAGCGTCGCCTCGACTATATTTGCGCGCAGTTCGGGCGGAATCGCCGAGTCCATCCCGACGCTCTTATAAAACTTTTCGCCGCGCACCATCGCCGTCGTCAGGTCGTGGCGCAGCGACTCGGCCAGCGCCGCGGGCGACCCGGCGAAGGCCAGCGCTGCCGCTGCTCCTGCAACCAGGATCGCACCGGCCGCGCACAGCACGATTGTCTCGAACGGACGCCGCCGTTGAATCAGGTAAACCATCACCATCGTCGCAAGTCCGAGGGTCAGCAGGTATGCGCCCGCTGCCGACGGTCCTGCGCCGAGCGCGATCAACCCGGTCGTCAGAACGATCGCGGCGACCATGCGCAACAGCGCCTTCGGGTAACCTACCGCGTAGCCGAGCACCGGTGCGGGCGCAAATAACATCACCAGGCCGCCGATCGCGGGTACCACGCCCCCGGCCAGGAACAGGGCCGCTGCGCAAAAGGCAGCTCGGATCAGCCCGATTAGGTCCCTGCGCGTCACGTCAGAATCTTACAGTCCGAGGGTCGAGAACGGCAGCAACGCGATCACGCGAGCGCGCTTGATCGCAATGGCGAGCTGACGCTGATGTTTGGCGCAATTCCCCGAGGTGCGGCTGGGTACGATCTTGCCGCCTTCGGTGATAAAGCTCTGCAGCGTGCGCACGTCCTTATAATCAACCGCCAGCGTCTTGTCCGCGCAAAAGCGGCAGACTTTACGCCGGCCTCCCCCCGGACGCCGCCGCGCGCCACCGCCCCGCTCACCCGGCCGCCCGCCGCCTTCGCCACGGTCCCCGTCGGGACGAGGTCCCCGCCCGCCGCGGCCATGCTCATGCGAGTCGCCGCCGCCGTAATCTCTTCTTTCTTCATCAGCCATCGTTCATCTTCCTGCTAAGTCCTTGCTGGCAGAATCGTTGATAACATCGTCGATAACCTGGTCGCTGCGTTCTGGACCTCGGCAGCGCAGGCCCAATCAATTCGCCGAACCGGTTGGAGCACCCGCTAACCGGGAGCCTCGGCGAGCGTGACTTCGTCGGCTACTACTTCAACGCCCGGAACCGTTGGGTTGAACGATCCGGCGCGGGCCCGCGCCAACGTCGGTTGCAGCGACCCCGACGCGCGCACCGCTGCGCCCAGCCGTAGCCGAGACCCCATCTCGCGCGCTGCCTGCCCGGTGATCACTACCGGCAAAAGCATTTCGCCCGCGTTCGCGCCGCAATCGACGCTCAGGCTCAGCACCGCCGTGCCCGCCGGCGTCACGCGCAGAACGGGATGACCCGCGAGTCGTCCGCACACTTCAATTCTTGCTGTCACTGTCCGGTTCGGGCGCGGCGGCCGCAGTAGCGTCATCGGCGGCCTCAGGGGCTGCCGATGTGGCCTCTACTGAGGGCTCGGCATCCGTATCAGATAGCGCGGCGGCTGACTCCGCCTCTGCGGCGCTCTCAGCCGCTTCCGATGCGGCCTGCGCTTTGGCTGCCTGCGCCTCTGCCGCAGCTTCCGCCGCAGCGGCGCGATCGGCCGCAAACGCGGCCATCCGGGCCTCGGTCGCCGCCTTGGCTTCGGCGGCCCGCTTCTGGCGCGCCTCGATATCGCTGCGGACGGTGGCCATGTCGGCCGATTCGTCAACCAGCACCGAGAGATAGCGTAAGACGCCGTCGGAGAGCTTCAGATTGCGCTCCACCTCATTCATGGTCGCGCCGCTGCCGCCGTAGTCGAGCCTCACGTAAAAGCCGCGGCGCTCGCCCCTGATTCGGTAGGCGAGTTCGCGAAAGCCCCATTCCTCGGTCTCGACGAGGTCACCGCCGGTGCTGGCGACAAGCCCTTCGAAGCGCTTGATTGCGTCTTTTTGCGCGGGTTCGCCCAGATCAGGGCGGAGAATAAAAATGGTTTCGTAGCGCCTCACGCGCGCGAGTCCTCCTTTCGGGTACCAGCCCCCTTGATGGGAGCAAGGAGCAAAACGGAAATGCTATCAGCGCCAACCTCGCATAACAAGGCGAAAATGATCAATATAGTCCGCCACTTCAGTTGCCGGGCCGGCGGGAGGGCGCGGCTTACCTTTGAGGTTGTTGCTAATTGATCGGAGCTTCTATTAACAGATCTATGGTTTTCTTGCTTTAAACCTGCTACAAGGTTCATCTTAATCGGACTTGGTGTGCTGGCGCAGACTTTGGAGATTAAGTGTGCGCTAGTTGGCAACGCTTACCGTCAATGCGTCAATCTCCCGGAGTTAACAGATGCCCGACTCTCCACGTGTCCCTCGCTTGCGCGTAATCGGTCTGACCGCGGGTCTCGCTGCACTGGCGGTCTATGCCATGGGAGGCAGCACCATCTCGGTGGCGCCGCTGGCGGCAGCGAGCACAGCAACGCATGAATCCGCACCGGTCGGTAATTCCGCGGCAAGCTCCGCCTCGGTTGCACCCGTCGCGAGTTCTACGCGGCAGACGACCGGGAACGCAGCGGCCACCGCAGCCAGCCCGGCGAACGGACCTGAGCTGGCGATAGCGGCCAAGCCTGCCCGTGGCGATGCGGCCATGGCGGCGGGCAAATCCAATGCAGGTCAACGGGTCGCGCCGATGGCGCAACTCTATTTCGAGCCGAACGTCGGTCAGACCGACGCGCGCGTCCGTTACTTCGCGCGGAGCAAGGGCTACACCCTGTTCCTGACCGACCGCGGAGCAGTCTTCTCCCTCGTCAGGCGCGATGCAAAGATCGACTCCTGGCACAGCACCGTCCAGAGCGACATCCCTGCCGCGCAGCGAAATGCCGCGTCGAATGATTCCGGCGAAGTCGCCGCCGCGGTCAAAATCGGATTTGCGGGCGCGAATCAGCAGCCTGAAGTGGCAGGCGTAGATCCGCTGCGCGGACGTGTGAATTACCTGATCGGTAACGATCCGTCCAAGTGGCATACCGACGTGCCGACGTACGCGCGGGTGCTCTACCGGTCGCTATATCCAGGTATTGACATGGTTTACTACGGAACTCCCGGGGCATTGGAGTTCGACCTGCGGCTCGCACCGGGAGCCGACCCAAAACGGATCCGAATGGCGTTCGAAGGGGCTCGCGCGGTGAGGATCGACGCTGGCGGAAATCTGCTTGTGGCAACTCCGGCGGGGACAATCGCGCTGCGCAAGCCAGTAATTTCTGAACAGCTCGCGGGCGGCCACAGTAAGCCCGTCGATGGACATTTTGTGATGCTGGCGGACGCACGCGGCGAGGCTCCAAAAGCCGGCCTCACCAATGTCGGCTTCGAGGTCGCAGCGCACGACTCGGCCCATGCGATCGTGATTGACCCTCAATTCGTCTATTCGAGTTATCTAGGCGGCGGCGGGCAGAATGTGGGCGGTCTTGCGGGTCTTGCCATTTATGCGAATGTGCAGAAGTACATCACGGTATCGGACGTCGGTCTGGATGTCGCGGCCATCAGCGACAGCACTGCTTTCGTCACTGGACTTGCCTATTCGACGAACTTTCCGACCACCCCCGGCGCCCTGCAGGCCAGTGACAATGGAGCGGCGAATCAGACTCCCAATGCGTTCGTGGCGAAGTTCGACACCTCGCAAAATGGCGGTTCTTCGCTGGTTTACTCGACGTATATCGGCGGTTCGGGGGTGGCGAAGACTAAAGGAATCGACGGCGATCAAGGCTCCGCGATTGCGGCTGACAGTAGCGGCGATGCGTATGTCGCCGGACTAACCTACTCCACGAATTTTCCGACCAAGAATTCCCTTCCCGGCGGAAATGTCAAGGACGGAACCAGCGCACTACCGAGACCGGTGAATAATGGCTTCGCACTCGAATTGAATGCGGCAGGGAACAACCTCATTTATTCGACTTACATCCACGGCGCCAAGGGCGTGGTCCCCACGCGCATCGCGTTAGTCCCCGGATGCAGCACCGAATGCAAGGTTTATATCGTCGGCGGCACCCGATCGGCAGCGACCACGGGCACGGGCAAAAAGGCGGCAGCGGATTTCCCCATCACGGCGGCGAGCGCTTTCCAGACGAAAAATCCAGACAAGACGGCGAATAGCGCAGCTTTTCTGCTAGTCCTTAACGGATACACCGGTGGCGGTAGCCTGAGTGTCGCGTACGGAACATTCCTGGGCGGCACGGGAATAAAGGCCGGTGGCGACTCGGCGACTGGACTGGCCGTCGATGGCAATGGCAGGGCGTATCTCGATGGAGTGACGTTCTCCAGTAATTTCCCGACCAAGAGCGCCTTTCAGAATAAGAACAATGCGGCTGGACTGAGTAATGCTTTCGTCTCAGTAGTCGATCCGAGTCAGGGCGGGTCGAACTCCTTGATCTGGTCCACATATCTAGGCGGAAAGGGCAACAAGACGGCAAAAGAAGGCGACCTCGCCACCGCTTTGGCACTCGACGGCAGCAACGATGTCTGGACGACGGGATTGGCATATTCATACAACGCCAATCCGCCCGGCTTCCCTACCAAAACCCCGTTCCAGGCCGACAACAACGCGAATCCCGCAACCTACAAGGCCGCGAACATTCCGGCGGTTGGCGCGTCGAATTTCTTCGTAACCGAGTTCAGTTCTGCCGGCAGCCTCAAATATTCGACCTACGTGGGCGGCGGCGGCATCAACCTATACCCCCCACCGATCACCATCGAAATCGGCGACGCCGGCACTGGGATCAAAGTCGACGGCAATGGCAAAGTATGGGTAACCGGCGTGGTATCTTCAAGGACAGGGACTGCTCCGTTCGTGCCGTTTCCCGCACCATCTGGTGGCACCCTGGGTTGCTTTCAGAATAACAATACTTTTAATGGCGGTCCTTTCGGCGTCGGACCATTGGCGGCGGTGGTGGTGTTTAACCTTGATCCAGTCGGGAACACGATCCCATTTCTAACTTTCGCAGGCGGGGAGGCTCTCGACGTACCGTCCGCGTTAGCGATCGACGGCTCAAACCATCTCTATGTGACGGGCTTGACCTATTCCTCTACGTATCCGATCACGAACGGGGCCTATGAACTCAGTAACGGGGCCGCCGGCAATAACAAAGGACCGTCATTCCTTCTCTTTAAGGGCGTCGGAACCACTAACGCCTTCCTTAGCGAATTGGATCCGACCAGTAACGATTGCGGTAACATCATTGAGAGCCTCAACTCACCGGAGGTGATTGGGCCAGCAGTCGAGAGTAGCGTTAATTCCTGGAAACCCTGACCTTATCGTTTCATCGTCGCATTGCGCGCAGACCTATCGAGCTTGCGAGGCTCTATGGGCTGCGCGCAGTCTTTTTGAGCCGAAAGGGCCATGATGCGCGGCAGGCCAAAACCGGCGATCCGACATCGCGGCGAGGTCGCTGCGAGTCGTCAATCGGCCGTTTTTATTAGTGGACAGTGATCCCCAATCACTATACCGTCCACCGTGAGACGACTCTTTTGACGCGTCACCCGCCGCCAAATCTTCGCCTGGCCGCGCGGAAAAAGATTCACACTTCACGGCACCCTGCGCGACTGCGATAGAAACTGATCCCGCATTCGTGCGTCCTTGAATACAGGTTTGTTCCTGTCCTGAGTGGATCGAGGCTCTTGGTCCGCTTGTTGCTCTAAACCGTGCGCGGGCTGCTCGCTATTCAAACAAAAGGGGCGAGTGTCCTGCGCGATTTTCTAAACCGGGTTGATGATGGAGGTAGGGAATTGTTCAACAAAGCACGCAACTTTATGGCGCTGGGAATCGGCACGCTGGCAATACTGGCGGCTGCAGCCACCGCGCGGGCAGATGGTGGCGATGGCTTCTATGCGGACGTCCACGGCGGCGCCGGCATTCCTTTTGAAGAGGGGGCGCGCGTTTCGTCGGATTCGGCGCTGACCAGCCTCAATGCGCACACCAACTACAGCGTCGGCTGGCTGGCAGGCGCTTCGGCCGGCTATGCGTGGAACCTGTGGAATCAGGGTTTCGCAACTGAATTTGAATTCACCTTTCGCCAGAATCATGTCGATCGGATCGCGACCAATGCTGGCCCGGCGCTGACCGAAGGCGGCGATCTGCACAGTTACGACATGATGCTCAATCAGTACTATCGCTTTAGGAACCCCTCGCCGTTCACGCCGTATATTGGCGGCGGTATCGGCGAATCGAGTGTGGCGCTCAACAACACGCGGCCGGTGGGGGGTCTCGACACCGGACCGTTCAGCGGCACCGACGCGGTTCTCGCCTACCAGGGTATAGCAGGCGTGGCATATCCGATCGCCCCGCATCTGAGCCTCGCGGCCGAGTATCGCTATTTCGCAACCCTGCGTCCCGGCTTCGAGCAAAATGTCGCCAATCGGGACCTGAAGATCAGCCCCAGCTACGCGGTCAACAACGTACTGCTGCGGATGGTTTACGCTTTCTAATTGCGAGTAAATTGAGAAGCGCCGGCCTCGAACGCCGGCCTTCTCTGGACCGATCAAAAGGAATTGTTATCATTGCGAGGGAGGAAACAGATGAAGAATAGAACCCTGATCCTGAGTGCGATAATGGCGGTGGGATTGTGGGGCTTGGCCGCGATGCCGGCGCATGCCTCGGACGTGAAGGTGAAAACAGGCTATCTGACCTGCCATGAAGCCAGCGGATGGGGGTTTATTATCGGCTCCTCGCACAAGATTCGCTGCACGTACACGTCGAATAACCATCGGACGGAATATTACACCGGCTCGATTTCCAAGTTCGGCGCCGACATCGGCTATCTGCAATCCGCGGTTATTCTGTGGGCGGTAGCGGCTCCCACCACTGACCTTGGCACCGGCGCATTGGCCGGAAGCTATGGCGGCGTGGATGCGAGCGTCGCCCTGGGAGTAGGCGCTGGAGCTAACGTATTGGTCGGCGGTTTCGACAAATCGATCGCGCTGCAACCGGTATCTGTCGAAGGCCAGAATGGCTTGAACGTGGCGGCGGGTATCGCGGGCATGAGTTTGACCTACGCCGGTAGCAAGCATCCACATTAATCTAGGCCCCTACTTCCTTTCTGGTGAAGGGAAGTAGGGCCGATAATTTATAGCTCGCGGCGGTAGGTCACGAAGTTGCCGGTGACGCGGCCGCCGAGACTCTCAGCAGTGCGCCGTGACGGCCAGTTGTCGTCGATAACCAGGGTGTAGCCGGCGAAGCGCATCTGCTGGCGCGCCATCAACAGGAACGAGTGCGCCGCCATTGCACGCGCCAGGCCGCGTGACCGGGCCGATTCGATCACACCGATGTTGACCAGTGCGCCGCGCGTACCGCCGCCACGCTCAGGAGCGAGCTGAAAGCCGCTGCGCAATTTGGCCAGTTGAGCGCTCAAATCCGGCACGCAAAAAACCGCGCCTACCGGCTGTCCGCCCACGATGCCGATCATTGAGAGATCCGCGACCGCACTCTGCTGTAGCGGCAGGAGCATCGGACGCACCTCGGCATGCGTGACGGGATTCCAACCCCAGTGGCGCTCAAAGGCGGCGTTGGTAATGTCGGTCCACGCCTCGATAGCGGCCGGATAGCCGTAGTCGCGCCAGCTCTTGATCATGGCGCCTGCCGCCTGTGAGGCTTCGACCATCTGGCGATAGCGCTGCTGTATTTCGGGCGTGAGCGGTGCCGTGTAATCGACCTGCCCTTTCTCGGTCGCGAAGCGCGCGTTCTTGAAATAGCGATGGTAGAAATCGGGATTGCCGCGCAGCAAAAACGACGGCAGCTCCCCATAATTATCGATCGCGTAGGGATAATCGAGAAAGGCCGCAAACCCGCTGCGGGCCGCATTCATGCCGCGCCGCTTGAGCCAGGTCAGCGACTCCTCCATCAAGGCGGCGACCGCGTCGTCTTCATCGGCGAGCGCTTCGAAATGAACCAACTGGCCGAGCTTCTCATTCCAGTGCTGGTTGTAGCGATAGTTGATAACGGCACTGACGCGGGCGACGAGGCGGCCGTCGCTATAGGCGGCAAACGGACATAGATCCAGATGAGACGTGATGAGCGCGCGGCCGGCGAGCAGGTCGATCTCGTTGCGAACGTCGGGCGGCCACCAGGCGTCACGATCCGCGTACACCTGATAGGGCAGGCGCGCGAACTGCTCAAAGCCGTCGCGCGAATTGACCTGATCGATGCGAATTTTGCGCAGCGCCACCCCGGCCTCGATTGCAAAGGCTTCGACCTCTCGGAATGCCGCGCGCCTCTGCGATCCGCGGCGACCTCAGCTTATCATCGCATAGGCGAGTTCACACGCATTCGCGATCGCGGCCGATCGATCCGAATTGCGATTGAGAATAGATCGGCGCCGCAAGCGCCTGCGAAGCGAGGCCGGGGCTATTCCGCAGTGCGGAGCAGCAGGCCGTCGAGGAGCCATCGCGCGAGGAGCCGATTGATCAGCGCGGCCGCGTCGTCGTTTTTATCGGCGGCGGACGCGATGGACTCGCAGATAGCCGCAAAGGGCACGCCGTTCTCGTCATTCGCCAATCCCAGGGCCTCGCGTTCCGCCGCTTCAGTCGCGCGATAATAAACGTGATTATCGCGGCGCCAGACCAGGATCGTCGCGTCGTCGCGCTCGGGATCCGTCCAAGCGCGACCATCCTCTACTTCCCGCAAAACGGTATCGATACGCCACTCGGACTCAATCAGGCGGGTCGCCGGATGCAACCGTATCGTGAGCGCGGGCCACTCGGTGGGCGAAAGCGCGCGCAGCGCCTCGGCGTGTAGAGCGGGCGCGCCGGCCGCATGAAATGATTCGAGCGTCGCGCGTTCGAGTCGGGCGAGGTCGGCGATAAATGGCCAGCGCGCACGCAGCGGATGGGTAGCGAGGTAAGCGGCGAAATTCAGACCCGCAAAATGGATAGATGGTTGCGTCGGCGGATAGTCAATCAGATAGCCAGTCGCGAGGTTATGAAAATGATCGTCGCCGGCCACCGCGAGCGTCGCGGGATAGTCTTCCTTGAGGACCTCGAGGAGGCGATAGAAATAGCCATTCGCATAGACTTCGACGCGCTCGACCGGGGACATGCGATCGTCGCTGATGACTAACTGATCGAGACCGCCGCCCGTTATCGCAACCTCCTGCGCGAGACCTTCGGCGACGCCGCCGGGCACCGTGATCAGGCGGTAGAGAAACTGCTGCAGATGTTTGAGATCGACGGCGTCGGCGCTCATCGGCAAGCTCCGCGCAGAGTGCCATCGCTCAAGGACAATGTCTTGGCCGTATCGCAGTTAGCCGACACCGCGCGAGTTTCGCGATCGCGGGCCTCGGCCGCAGCCGCCGAGAGCACGGCAAATTCGGGGATGTTGTCGTCCCATTCGATCAGCGTCGAAACGGCGCCGAGCCGCCGCACCGCATACTCGTAGAGGTCCCACACCTCGGGACGGATCGGATGGTCGTGGGTATCGAGAAGATAGGTGCCGTGGTCGGCGTGGCCCGCAAGGTGGAACTGGATAACGCGATCGGGCGGCATCGCGTCAATATAGCGGCGCGGATCGAAGCGATGGTTGAACGCGTTGACGAAGATATTGTTGATATCGAGGAGAATGCCGCAGTCAGCCTCAGCGGCGATCGCCGTCAGAAATTCCCATTCGGTGAGCCGCGAATGACTATAGGTCAGATAGCTTGAAACATTCTCAATGAGTATCGGGCGTTCGAGGATCTCCTGCACCTCGCGGATGCGCCGCGCGGTATGCATAATCGCCTCTTCCGTATGCGGTAGCGGCATCAAATCGTGCAGGTTGCGTCCACCGACTCCGGTCCAACAGAGATGGTCGGAAATCCAGGCTGGCTCCACGCGCTGCGCGAGCGTCCGCAGTTCGCTGAGGTAACTTCGATTCAGTGGGTCGGTGGTGCCGATCGAGAGCGACACCCCATGCATCGCGATCGGGTAATCCACGCGTACGGAATCGAGAACCTCGAGGGGGCGGCCGCCAGCGACCAGGAAGTTCTCGGAGATCACCTCGAACCAGTCCATAGGCGGCCGGGATTCGAGGATTTCCGCGTAATGGGGCGGGCGCAATCCCACGCCGAAACCAAGTTGTGGGAAGTCTGACCGTTTCATCGAAATCGAATCGCACCAGCCGCGAGCAAGCTGCCGTAGCGAGTAAACCGGAACGGACGCCGCGCGCCTGCAAGACGCGCGCACGCCCATAATTCCTGATCGTCCTGCCGCGGATCACCGCGGCGAATCCGGCATCGCCTGCGGAGGTCGCGCGCCTAGTTGCTCTCGACGTGACCGCCTTTGCTGGTGCAATCCTGCGCGCTCGCCGCGGTGACCCAACCCTTGCCCTTGCAGGAGTTCTGGCCTTTGCAACTGTTCTGCGCACTCTGGCAGGCGCTCTGGCCCTTGCAACTGTTCCCGCCGATACACTTGACGTTGGCCTGCGAGCTGCTGCTGTCCTGGGCGAGGACCGGGCCCGCCGCAAACATCAGTCCGACCACCGCCGCGAGAACGGCACCGCCCATCTTTGCTTTGTTCATAATTGTTCCTCCATTTTGAATGGCATCTCTGTTCTGTACTACTCGAATTACGCGCCGTTATTCCCGTTGGATTCACCGGCGCCGTTCGTCTGGAAGGCCTTTGCTTGCCGTCAGGTTATCGCTCACCAGATGACCGGATTCACGACTCGATAAACTGGCGGGCCGGCGGTGCGGTTCCATGAATCTGGCGCACTCCAACAATATAGGCCGCGGGAAATCGGAATTTCCAACCACGGATAGGAGCCGGGAACCATAATCGTTCCGTTAGAATTTAGAATGTAGCGGGTGATATGTTCGTCTTCTGTACATATGGCGGTCAAACGCGTCATCACTGCAGACCGGCGGCTCGTGTTCGAGCACGTGGCCCTGCCGCATCTGGACGCAGTGTACAACGCTGCGATCCGGCTGACGCGCAATGCGGACGACGCCGAGGACCTGCTGCAAGAGACCATTCTCCGCGCCTATCGATTTTTCCACCAGTTCACCGAGGGCACCAATTGCCGCGCGTGGCTGCTGGCCATTCTCTACAACAACTTCCGCAACGCCTATCGACGCGGCGGCCGCGAGCAGCCGGCCGCCACCACCGAGGAATTCGACCGCGAAGTCGAGGCCCGCAGCATGCAAGCCGATCAGTCGGGCTTCAATCCCGAGGATCTGATCGGTGGACGCTTCGTCGGACGTCAGATCGAAGCGGCTTTGAGCACGATACCCGCGGAATTTCGCGAAGCGCTGTTGCTGGTGGACCTGCACGAACTGAACTACCAGGAGGTGGCCGACGTCCTCGAGGTTCCGCTCGGAACAATAAAGTCACGAGTTTCGCGCGGCCGCGCGCTGATGCGGGTGGCATTACGGGACTTCGATCGGGCGCGGGAAAAAACAGGCTCTTGACACCCGCAGGTTGCGGCAATACTGCACGAGAAGGCGCAACAAGGCATGAGTATGTAGAGGCGGTATCAGAATCGAGCGCAGGAGACTGGTTTGCACTGGTTCTTGTGCTCGCGAAAAAATGAACGGATATCGAGAAGTAAGTTGGATTGCCGCGAATACATAAGCGATTACGTTTCCGCTCATGCGGATAACGAATTGTCGCTGCAGGATCGCCGGGCGGCGGACGAACATGTGGCGAAATGCCCTTCATGTCGTGCGTTACTGGCCGATGAACGCTCGCTGAAGACTCTCATCGGTCGCGACGCGGCGTTTGTCCGCACTCCCCCTGACGTGCGCCTGCGAATTCGAGCGGCGCTGGGAGATATCGCGGAGCCGATGATAAGTCGGGACCCCAGTCATTCGGGGCAAGCCTCAGCGCGGCGCGGATCCCGTATAGATCGCGACGGTGCGATACCGAGCCGGGAAGAGCGGATGCGCCCCGCCGCCTCGCGGTCCCGCCGATGGCTATGGGGCTCGGTTGGAGGCGTTACCGCGACGTTGATCATCGTGGTAGCGCTGATTGCCGGTCATCTGGGCAATCGCGGTAACGAACCGATGGCGCAAGTGCCTGCGTTCGATACGGCGATAGGCAAGTACCTGGCGCTGGAGCGCAACTTCAGCCCCAACGTGCCTGCAGAGGCCTACTCGAATACGGACGGAACAGTTTACGCGTGGGTGCAGGATCGCGATCCGGTGCAGCGCATCTCCAACGACGAGGCGACGGACGCGGCCGACGATGTCGCGCGCGCATATCGGCAGATGAGCATGCCTGACGACCTGATCGATCTCTCGCCGGCGGGATACCGCCTGGCTGGCGGCCGCGCCGACACGCTTCCCGACGGCCGGCCGATCACTTACACCCTGTACGCCAGCGATCTCGGCACCATCCTCAGCATTTGTTATCCAGACGCGTCGATGGCAGCTCCGGTGGGCGCAATCAACTGGCTCGGAATGCGATCCTTCTACGAATACAAGGGCTATAGCATCTGCATGTCGTTCTATCCGGCCGGGCATTTCGTCTCGATCCTGGTCTCGCGGATGCCGATCACCCAACTGCTCAACGACGTCGCCGCAGCCGACTCGGCACTCGCCAACAAATAGCAAAGTTGTTCGCGCGACGGTTCGGGCGCGGCGGTATTCCGCTCGCGAGGGCCGCTGCTGATAGGGCATGACCGTCCTCAATTTGTCCGAAGTCGGCCCTCCGCCACCGGCGGCTGGCGGATTGCGAACTTGCGCCCGTAACTTTCGGTCGCCGAGACCGAACTTGATTACGGAGCAGAAAAATCATGTTCGACGCTGCCAATGTGCCGGGCGCAGGCAACTCCGCCGATCGCCGTCAAGTTTTCGAACGCGAGGCCTTGCCGCATCTCGACGCGTTGCATCGGGCGGCGATGCGGCTCACGCGCCGCGATGACGAAGCGCGCGATCTCGTGCAGGAGACGATGTTGCGGGCGCTGCGGTTCTTTCATCTGTTTGCTCCCGGGACCAATTGTCGCGGCTGGCTGCTGACCATCCTGCACAACAACTTTTACAATCGATGCCGGCGTCACGGCCGCGAAAGATTGGCCGCCACCGCTGAGGAATTCGAATTGGAAGTCGCTGGCGAGAGCCTCAGATCCGAAGCATGGGAATGCAATCCCGAGCGCGTCCTGTGCGCGAGGTCCGTCGGCGGCGCGATCGGTGCCGCGCTCGAAACACTGCCGGAGGACTTTCGCCGCACGCTCATGCTGGTCGAAGTGCAGGAGCTGAATTACGACGAAGCTGCGGACGCGCTCGGCGTGCCGGTCGGCACGGTGAAATCGCGCGTGTCACGCGGGCGGGCGATGATGCGTCACGCGCTGGGGCGTTTCGCGCACGGCCAAGGCGTGAACGCGAAGCGGCCGAAATCGCGCTTCATGATGCGCCCGGCGCTCGCTCCGATTTCTTCCTGACCAAGTCAGCTTGAGACTCAGCGGCGCGCGGCGGCGCCATTGGCGTGATCAGCCGCCTCGAAGAGATGAAGCTGAGCGGGGCCTTTTTTCTTGGGAATCTCGATCGGGTAGTTGCCGGTGAAGCAAGCGTCGCAATAGCCGTCGCGATCGGCCCCGTCGAATGAATATAGTCCGTCCCAGCTCAGGTAGGCGAGCGAGTCGGCGGTGATGTAGCGGCGAATTTCATCGATCGACTGATGCGACGCGAGCAGTTCCTCACGGGTCGGCGTGTCGATGCCATAAAAACAGGAATTGGTGGTGGGCGGCGCGGCAATACGCATATGAACTTCGCGCGCGCCAGCCTGACGCAACATCGGAATGACTTTGCGCAAGGTCGTGCCACGCACCAGAGAATCCTCAATCAACACGATGCGCTTGCCTTTGAGCAGTTCCGCCACCGGGTTGAACTTGATCTTCACGCCGAAATGGCGGATCGACTGGCGCGGCTCGATAAAGGTGCGGCCGATGTAGTGGCTGCGCACCAGCGCCATCTCGAACGGCAAACCCGCTTCTTCGGCATAACCGAGTGCTGCGGAATTACCCGAGTCGGGCACCGGCACGACGATGTCGGCGTCGGCGGGACATTCGCGGGCGAGCGCCCGCCCCTGCTGTTTGCGCACGGAATAAACGTTGCGCCCGTAGAGTAAACTGTCTGGCCGCGAAAAATAGACGTACTCGAAAACACAGCGGCGAGTTGGCGCCGAGGCGAACGGAAAGAACGATCGCATGCCGTCGTCGTCGATCACCAGCATCTCACCGGGAGCGACCTCGCGGATATATTCGGCGCGCACCAGATCGAGCGCGCAGGTCTCGGAAGCGATGATCATCGCGTCGTTGAGCTTACCAATAACGAGGGGGCGAAAGCCTTGCGGATCGCGCACCGCGATGAGAGCGTTGTCAGTCAGCACCACCAGCGAATAGGCTCCGCGAACCTGCCCGAGAGCGTCCACTACGCGGCCCGGCAGATCGGGTGCATGCGATCCGGCAATGAGATGAATCACCAGTTCGCTGTCGGAAGACGATTGAAAGATCGAGCCGCTCGCTTCCAGGCGCGCGCGCAATTCCTCGAAGTTAACGAGATTGCCATTGTGCGCGAGCGCCAGGCCACCGCCGGCATATTCGACCACCAGCGGCTGGCAATTCTTCAGCGAAGTTGAGCCAGTGGTTGAATAGCGATTGTGACCAATCGCGGCGGTGCCCTCGAGGCGGCCGAGCACTTCGCTATTGAAAATGTCCGCGACAAGGCCCATGCCGCGATGTGAAATCAGGGACTTGCCGTTAGAGGAGACGATGCCGGCGGATTCCTGTCCTCGATGCTGCAACCCGTAAAGTCCCAGGTATGCGAGGTTGGCAGCTTCGGGATGGCCGTAAACGCCGAAGACGCCGCACTCTTCGTGGAAGGCGTCGAGTTTGACCTCGTCGGCATCCAACTCGACTGACAACTCGTCGCTATCAGTCATGATTGGTTCAGCCTCCCGGGTATCGCTGTTTCATACAGGTGCTGAAGAGCGGCGACGTCCTCATCGATAACGGTATCGATTTTGAGGCGCAGCGCTGCGGTTACGCGGCCAATCGCGACGGTTTCGAGTGGAGCGAAAATCTTGCTTAACACTGGAACGTTTTCGAGCGGTGCCGAGATTATCACCGTTGACGAACCTTCACCGAAAAGCACTTCGACATCGTGGCTGCCGGTACCGAGATTGGCTTCCACCCCAAGCAATCCGCCTGGATTGAAGCATGACTCGGCCAGCGCCACCGCGAGCCCACCCTCACTCACGTCGTGAGCCGATCTTATCAACCTGCGATCCGCACATTCAACCAGCCCGTCGATCAGCTTGCGCTCGCGCACCAGATCAATCGGCGAAAGTTGCTGTCGCGGCATGCCAAAGAGGTCCGTGTACTCGCTCGCGGCAAGTGACGGCGCGGCGGTGCGAACCATCAAAACGGCATCGCCGGGCATCTTAAAGTACTGCTTCAGGTGCCGCGCAACGTTATCGAGCGTCCCGACCATCGCGATGGTGGGCGTGGGCGGGATCGCGCGGCCTTCGGTTTCGTTGTAAAGGCTGACGTTGCCGCTGATGACCGGCGCATCAAAGGCGATCGCGGCGTCGCGCAGGCCCTCGATTCCACGCACGAGCTGCCACATGATTTCGGGACGCTCCGGATTTCCGTAGTTGAGGCAGTTGGTAATGCCAGCGGGGCGGGCGCCTGCGCAAGCGACATTGCGGGCGGCCTCGCAAACCGTCGCGATTGCGCCGAGATAGGGATCAAGCGCGCAGGCGCGCGGATTGGAATCGACTTTAAGCGCGAGGCCGCGCGCGGAATCCTTGATGCGCAGCACCGCCGCGTCGCTGCCCGGTCCGACGACGGTACTACCTTGCACGATCGAGTCGTACTGGCGAAAGACGATTCGTTTCGAGGCGACGTTGGGACTCGAGATGAGAGCGCGCAGGGCCACGTCGGGAGGCGGTGCAGGTGCGGAAGAGGCCCTGTTAGCAGTCGTACTCGCGGGCGGGGGCGCCTGCCGCGGACGGTCGTACACCGGCGCGTCGTCGCTGATCGAGCCGACCGGAACGTCGGCAACGACCTCTCCCTTCCAGAGCGCTCGCCAGCGCCCGTCATCGGTGATGCGTCCGATAACCACGGCGTGGAGGTCCCATTTCTCGAAGACCGCGGCGAGTTCGGACTCGCGTCCGCGCACGGCAACGATCAACATCCGCTCCTGCGATTCGGAGAGGAGGATTTCATAGGGCGTAAGATTGGCTTCGCGGAGCGGTACAAGGCCGAGATCGAGTTCGATACCGAGGCCGCCGCGACCCGCCATCTCGCTCGACGACGAGCTGAGGCCGGCCGCACCCATATCCTGAATCGCGACGATCGCGCCGGTCTTGATCGCTTCGAGACACGCCTCGATAAGCAATTTCTCGGTGAACGGATCGCCCACCTGGACGGTCGGGCGTTTCGATTCGCTCTCGGCGTCGAACTCGGCGGAAGCGAGCAGGCTGGCACCGTGGATACCATCGCGGCCGGTTGCGGAGCCAACGTAGAGGACGGGATTTCCGGCGCCCTGGGCGCGCGCGCTCTGCAAATCCTCGCGGCGGGCGAGGCCGAGCGAGAAGGCATTGACGAGGATGTTGCCGTTGTAGCCAGCGTCGAACATCACCTCGCCTGCTACTGTCGGTACGCCCACGCAGTTGCCGTAACCGCCGATTCCGCCGACTACGCCACCGAGCAGAAAGCGCGTGCGCGGATGATCGAATGATCCGAACTTTAGCGAGTCCATGCTCGCGACGGGGCGCGCGCCCATCGTGAAGATGTCGCGCAGGATACCGCCGACGCCGGTCGCCGCACCCTGATATGGCTCGACGTACGACGGATGATTGTGGCTCTCGATTTTGAACACCGCGACCCAGCCGTCGCCGACGTCGATGGCTCCAGCGTTCTCGCCGGGACCACCGACAACATTGCGGCCTTTGCCGGGGAGCATACGCAGGTGTTTGCGCGAGGATTTGTAGGAGCAATGCTCCGACCACATGACAGAGAAAACGCCCAGCTCAGTGAAGGTCGGAACGCGGCCCAGGATACGCTGGATAGTGGCGAACTCTTCGGCGGTAATGCCGTGGGCGAGAGCCTGTGCAGTGTCGATAACGGGATCGCCAGGCAACTCGACGGGCGCGACAGTCATCGCGCGGCCTCGATAATCGATTCGAAAATCCTCCGGCCGTGGTCGCCGCCGAGCATTTTTTCGACGGCGTGCTCGGGATGCGGCATCAGGCCAAAGACGTTGAAGCGATCGTTCGCGACGCCCGCAATCGAGCGCATCGAGCCGTTTGGATTCGCCGCGTCGGTCTCGACACCGGCCTCATCGACGTAACGGAGCAACACCTGGCCCCGTTCCTCCATCTGCGCGAGGTCATCGGCCGGCGCCACGTAACAACCTTCGCCGTGCTTGATCGGCAAGCGCAGGATCTCGCCCTCGTGTGCAGTGCGCGTGAACGGCGTGCGGGTATTATCGACGCGGACATTTACTACGTCGCAAATGAAAGAAAGCGATCGATTGCGCATCAGCGCGCCGGGTAGCAGATGCGCCTCGCACAGGATTTGAAAGCCATTGCAGATGCCGATCACGAGGCCACCGTCGGCGGCAAAATGCGCGACGCTTTTCATGATCGGAGAGAACCTCGCGATCGCACCGCAGCGCAGGTAATCGCCGTAGCTGAAGCCTCCCGGCAGCACCACGCATTCGGCGCCCGCAAGCGTTTCGTCCTTGTGCCAGAGCATCGCGGCGTCCTGGCCGAGGACGTTGCGCAATGCGTGGAGCGCGTCGCCGTCGTCGAGCGAGCCGGGAAACCGTACGACGCCCCACTTCATTCGCCGTCAACCTCGAAGCGATAGTCCTCGATGTTGGGATTGGCGAGCAGTTGGTCGCACATCTTCCCGACGGCGGCAGTGGCCGCGTCCTTTGACGGCGCGTCGATCTCGATGGTGATGTAGCGGCCGACGCGAACACTCGCGACGCCGTTGAAGCCGAGGCTCTTCAGCGAGCCCTCGACGGCACGACCCTGTGGATCGAGGATACCTTTGCGCGGGGTGATGAAGACCTTGACCAGCAAGGTCTATTTCTCGACCCGCCGGAGCATCTCCTGGTAGGCCTCCTCGACGTTGCCGAGGTCGCGGCGGAAGCGATCCTTGTCGAGCTTCTCACGCGTGGCCTTGTCCCAGAAGCGGCAAGTGTCGGGACAGATTTCGTCGCCGAGCAGAATCTCACCGTGATGGCGGCCGAATTCCAGCTTGAAATCGACCAGCAGAATCCCGCGCTCGTCGAGGAAGCGGCCGAGAATATCGTTGACCTGCAGGGCCAGTTTGTCGATGGTCTTCAACTCTTCGGCGGTCGCCCAACCGAACGCAATCGCATGCTCGCCGAGGATCAGCGGATCGTCGAGGGCGTCGTTCTTGTAATAGTACTCGACGACCGGACGCGGCAGTTGCTCGCCCTCTTCGCGCCCGAGCCGGCGCGCCATCGAACCCGCGACAATATTGCGCACGACGGTCTCGACCGGAATGATGTCGAGCCGCTTGCACAGCATGTCGCGATCGTTGAGGCGCCGCACGAAATGGGTCTTGACGCCGTTGTGTTCGAGCAGCGTAAAGAACAGCTCCGACATGCGGTTGTTGATTACGCCCTTGTCCTCGATCGTGCCGCGCTTCTTGGCGTTGAACGCGGTCGCGTCATCCTTGAAATAGGCGATTACCAGATCGGGATCCGGCGTCGAATAGAGCTTCTTGGCCTTGCCCTCGTAAAACATTTCGAGCTTTTCGGGAGTCGTTTCCACGATTTCCTCCAACGATCAATCGTAACGCTGGCTTCATATTACTTGCGAAAATCTAGCGGGAAAACTCGGACACGGGCGCTTCAGGGGCGTCCGCTGCGCGATTATCCACAAAGACAGAATCTATGCACAGATTCGCCAAGCGCAATGGGCGCCTCAGCGTTTCGTGCCGGCAGTGCTGCGCGGGGTGAAGCGCTCGACCAGTTCGCTCGCGAGTCCGACGTAGCGCCTGGGCTCCAGACTGAGCAGCGCCGCCTTCGCCTCGTCATCGAGAGGCAGGCCGATGACGAAGTCCTCGATGGTGGTGCGATTCACCGCGCGCCCGCGTGTCAACTCCTTGAGGCGTTCGTAGGGGCGTTCGAGCGCGTGGCGGCGCATCATCGTCTGGATCGCCTCCGCTACGACCTCCCACGCCTTCTCGTCCTCGATCTCCGCCGCGATGCGCGCTTCGTTGATCTGGAGCTTGCCGAGCCCGCGTTCCAGCGAACTCAGTGCCACGATGACGTGGCCAAAGGCGGTGCCGATGCCGCGAATCGCGGTGCTGTCACTGAGATCGCGCTGCCATCGTGAGACCGGCAGCTTGGTCGCGAGATGCTGGAACATGGCAGTCGCGAGGCCGAGATTGCCCTCGCAATTTTCGAAATCGATCGGGTTCACCTTATGCGGCATCACCGACGAACCGACCTCGCCCGCGACGGTCTTCTGGGTGAAGTAGCCGATCGAAATGTACGCCCAGATATCGCGCGCGAAGCCGAGCAGGATCGTGTCGATGCGTTCGACGGTGTGGAAAATCTCGGCGAGAAAATCGTGGCTCTCGATTTGGGTGGTCAGCGGATTCCAGGTCAACCCGAGCCCCTCGACGAAGCCGCGCGAATGGGCCAGCCAATCGACGTGAGGATAGGTGAAGTGATGCGCGTTGAAATTGCCGACCGCGCCATTGGCCTTGCCGAGATACTCCTGCGCGCGCAAATGGCTGATCTGGCGATCGAGCCGCCACGCGAAAATCGCGAACTCCTTGCCGACTGTGGTCGGCGACGCCTCCTGCCCATGCGTGCGCGCGACCATTGCAACGTCCTTATAGCGCCGTGCGATTTCGCCAATCGTGTCGCGTATGCGTTCGAGCGTCGGCAGCAGGGTGCGCTCGGCGAATTCCTGCATAATCAACGTATAAGCAAGGTTGCTGATGTCCTCCGAGGTACAAGCGAAATGGATCATCTCGAGCGGCAGGCCCAGGCCCAGCGCCTCGATCTTCTCCTTGAGGAAATACTCCAGCGCCTTGACGTCATGATTGGTCTCGGCTTCGAGCGTCTTCACGCGGCGCGCGTCGTCGATCGAAAAGCTCTCGCAGAGGTCGCGCAAACGTCCTGCGGCCTCGGCCTCGATTGGCGGGACCGCATCGATAGCAGGATTCGCTGCGAGTGCGAGGTACCATTCGATTTCGACGCGCACGCGATAGCGGATAAGCGCGTACTCACTGAAGTAATCGGCGAGCGCGCGGGTGCGCGACCGATAACGGCCGTCGATAGGGCTGACGCCCATCAGGGCCTGGTCGAGTTCAGAAATGGCGGTTTCGCGGTCCTTACTCATGGCATTCGCGACTCAAGGGCGTTCGGGCATCGTAATCTTCGCAGGGCATACGCATCGTGAAACATTCTCCCGGATCGGGTGGGCGCGCCCGCCGGTTTCATCTTCCAGTATGCCCGAAGCCGCCTTCGCCGCGAGTGCTGTCGTGGAGCCGATCGGCCTCGACAATCTCCATGCGAACGACCGGCGCGAAGACCAGTTGCGCGATCCGATCGCCGGGCCGAATCGTCAGCGGCTCGCTTCCCAGGTTGATTACGATCACGCGGATTTCGCCGCGATAGTCGGCGTCAATGGTGCCGGGCGAATTGACGAGAGTGAGTCCTTCGCTCAGCGCGCGGCCGCTCCGTGGACGCACCTGCCCTTCGAATCCGACGGGGATTTCGATTGCGATCCCGGTCGGGATGGCGGCCCGTTGCAGCGGATTCAGCACGTGGTCGGCCTCAACGTCCGCCATCAAATCGATGCCCGCGGCGTGATCGCTATGATAGCGCGGCAGCGAGGGCGCATTCGCGCGAAGGCGTTGAATCTTAACCTGCGGCATAGGATGAGGGCGACTGCGAGTCCTCGATCAGCGATCTGGCCGCGAACATGGGCGCCTCGGTGTCACGGTGATATCTAACTCAAATTCGATTGCGCGGCGCAACGGGTGAGGCGATTATCG
>Ga0302325_10003766_pt1 | contig 35452 bp, 31 predicted proteins | sample Palsa_T0_2_FD_201948 | JGI IMG/M metagenome (GOLD analysis project Ga0302325, IMG submission 201948) | Peat permafrost microbial communities from Stordalen Mire near Abisko, Sweden - Palsa_T0_2 | ecosystem: Environmental > Terrestrial > Soil > Palsa > Peat permafrost | place: Sweden: Abisko...
ATCAGCCCGTCCGAGCCCGCCCCTACGAAGAAGCTCACATGATCGCCAACGCAGACGTGGTCGACTCCCGCGTCGGCGACGCGAGCGAGCGTCGCCTGGAGCTGTTGGGATGTAGCCGAAGGCGAGCAAGCCCTCGTCACCGCCCCCGCGCCGATCTTATGGCATTAACGCCATAGAGTTATGGCATGATCGCCAGTATGGTTCGCGTAGCAAGCCGGGCGTTGTTCCCAACCGATGAGCCGTTGCCGGCGGAGCGGATGATCGGCCGCGGCGACGATGTCGATGAGCTCGCCGCCCAGTTGCGCGGCGGGATTCATCGTATTGTCGCCGCTCCGCGGCGTACCGGTAAGAGCACCGTCTGCCGCGCGGCGATTGCGCGCCTCGGTGGCGGCAGTGCCTACACGGTGTCCGTGAGCCTGTTTGAGCTCACGAGCACAGCGTCATTGGCCGAGCGTATGGCTCAGCTGACTCTGGCGAACCGTGGTCCGCTCGCGCGTTTGGTCGAGCGGGTCCGCGCGGGCGGCGAAGCAGTGCTGAAAGGCGCCGCGCTCACGCTCTCGGTCAAGGCGACGGCCGAGCTGGGGGACGGCGTCGAGGTTGCGCTACGTCCCGGCTCTGCTGCAAGCGATCCTCACGCGGCGCTGCTGGGCGCGCTTCGCATGCTCGAGCGGATCGCCGAGCGTGACAGCCGGCCGCTGGTCTTGTTCATCGACGAGTTGCAGGAGATCACGGACGGTGATTACGGCGACGGGCACCGGATCCTCAAGGAACTGCGGGAGATCCTCGCGAGCTCGCCCCATGTCACCTGCCTGTTCGCGGGCAGCGTCGAGCACCTGATGCGCGAGCTGTTCACTAACCGTCAGCGCGCCCTGTACGGATTCGGCGGGTTCCACGACCTGACGCCGATCACCGAGCGTGAGTGGAACGACGGGCTCACCGCCCGGTTTGGCGAGGATCACGTCCGCGTCGACCCCGACGCGCTGGAACGCATCCTCACCGCCGGCCGCGGCCATCCTCGTTGCACGATGCTGATCGCCCAGCAGGCGCACGTCGCGATCGTCGAGGAGGGCTCGCACCACCTCGATCTGGCGGCGGCAGAGCGCGGCTATCGGGGTGCCCTAGCGGCCGAGCGGGCACGGCACGCGGACGGCCTGCTGGACGTGCGGCGCCTAGGCCCCGGTGCTCTGCGCGTGCTGACCAACCTGGCGCACGAGACACCGCCGTACCGCAACCTCGAAGCCAAGGCCGCCCGGCGGGCACTGGACGCGCTCGCGACGGCCGGAATCGTGAACCGCGGAACCCGACGGGGCGAGTGGGCGATCACCGACCCGCTGTTCGTGGACTACCTGAGCGCCACGCTCCCTTCCCCCTGACCACTCCTCCCGGGCGCGGATGGAAAGCTGGTAGGCCTTTCCGCGAGCAGATTCGTCCCGTCGACGTGAGCGATGAGCCACTTCGCTCGCGCGCGGAACTCGCACGGGAATGGCACGTCTGTAGGCGGCCTAAAGGGAGGTCGCGATTGGTCAACGACGCAAGCCGGTGGTTGCACCGCGCGCCGCGCGTTAGGGTCCGCCAGGGGGCGAGCCTGCGGCCCGGAGATTCGGGGATCCCGGCTCCGTAACACCGAAGCCAACAAGGAGTTCTCATGCTCAAGAAGGGATCGCGGTGGGCGTCACCGTCGATGGTGGTCGCGCTGGTGGCGCTGCTGTTCGCGCTGACCGGAACCGCCGTGGCCGGAGCGCCGATCGCCGCCATGGCCCGACTGCTCGGCCTCAACAGCAAGCAGAAGGGCCAGGTGAAGACGGTCGCCGACCAGCAGATCAGGAGCAAGGCAGGCGGTCTGCACGTGTCGTTCGCGACCACCGCCGGACGGGTTTACGCTGACGAAGGTCAACGTCAACCTCGCCAACGGCGCGACGTCGACCGTCCTGCGCAACGTTGACGGCATGACGATGACGGCCACGTGCGCGTCTCTTGTTCCCGCGCTCACGATCGCCGGGCCGACCGACGCGGAGCTGAACTGGAACGGCTGGTCGGGGAACTCACCCGGGGCCGCCTTCGGGAACGTCGTGGATGGGCTCACTGCCGGGAAGTCGTACGACATCACCGGCCCCACCAAGGAGGGCGACGTCAACTTCGCGTACTCGACCTATGCGACGAACTTCGTGGTGAGCGGCACAATCGGCTTTGACCTTCCAGGCACGCACGGCAGCGCCGGCCTGGCGGACTGCTCGTTCTGGGGCACGATCACGAGCTCCAGCTGAACTACCCACGGCTGATGCACGCGCCATCGGGGCGCCGTCCGCGCACGCGCCCCCGCCGCGTCTGTCGTGCGCAAGCGCTCCCACGGACCCACAAGACCCCGATGAAATAAGGAATCCGTCTGACGGCGCGCCTGACGTTTTCTGAGTGGTCTCGGCTCGCCGCCTCCCGCGCTGAAAAGTCAGACCCCCGCTCGTCGTCCGTCCTGACATCTCCGGTGATGACGAGGGTCCTGGGCAAGCTACGATTCGTAGCTGCATGAGTTACGAATCAAACCGGGGCATCCGGACTGCCCGGTAGGCCGGAACATCCCGCCGCTGCCGATCGATTTCGACCGCCGCGCCCGGCACGCGCCAGAGGACGAGCTCGCGACGACGACGATCTCTCGGCTCGCCCACCGAGCCGTGGCCCGCGCCGACCCCCGCGCCCGTGCATAGCCGGGGGGTAACACTGTTGCCGAGCAACGACCGGACCGCCGTGCTGTTGAGTGACGCGGTAGCGATCCAGATCCCACCGAGGCACGTCTGATGCGGCAGGGCCCGCTCGCAGGCCGGTACCCAGCGGTGGCGGCCATGGTCATGTTCGCGCTGATCCCGTACCTCGCGCTGTCAGCTGCGCTCAACCCGCTGACCCCGATCATCTCCCACCAACTGCACGTCAGCCTGCAGACGCTGAGCCTGGGCGGTGGTCTGGGCAACGCCGCTTACGCGACCGGCACCGTGCTGGCGGTGCAGTTCGCCCAGCACCTGCCCCAGCGCCGGATGCTGCTGGGCTACGCGGTGCTGTTGGTGATCGGGTCCCTGCTGGAGGCCTCAGCCCAGAATGCCGGCATGTTCCTGGCTGGACACGTGATCCAGGGGCTCTGCACGAGCCTGATGCTGATCGGCGCGGTACCGCCTCTCGCCCTCGGCTTCCCGCAGGACAAGTTGCGCGACACGGCCGTGATCATGAACATCTGCATCTTCGGTGCGGTAGCGCTCGGGCCGCTCGTGGGCGGGATCCAAGCTCAGGCGCACGCCTGGCGGCCGCTCTTCTGGATCGTCGCCGGGATCTCCGTCATGGCTCTCATCCTCGCGGCGCTGACCTTCGAAGACTCTCCGGCGGCCAACCCGGACTCGCGGCGTGACCTCCCGGCAATCGGCCTCGCGGCAACCGGATGCATCGCCGCGTTCTTCGGAGCGTCGGAGCTCACCAGCCATCGCTTCCTCTCCTGGGTGACGATCGCGCCGCTGATCGGCGGACTGCTGCTGATCGTGATTCTGATCGTCTACCAGTCCATCGCCAAGTCGCCACTGCTGACGATCAAGTCAATGCTGACGAGCTCGATTCCGGTGGCAGGGATCGTGGTTGCGCTGTTCGCGGCGGCCGCATCGGTTTCCGCCACCGCGCTGACCGTGACGGTGCTGGCGCCGCACTACAGCGCAGCGCATATCGGCCTGCTCTATCTCCCGGAGGTCGGTGGCGCGATCATCAGCGCCGTGGCCCTCGGGATGGTCATCCAGCGGCGAGCGATTCACTACCTGCCGTTGTTCGGCATGGCTACGCTCGCCGCCGGGATCGCCGTGTTCCGCATCAGCGTGCCGTCAAGTCAGGCGCTGACCTTGGTCGGCTCCGGTCTGACGGGCATCGGCCTTGGCGCAACTGTGGCACCGGCGCTGTTCGTTGCCGGCTTCTCGCTCCCCTCCGCGAACCTCCAGCGCGTGTTCGCGATCGTCGAGCTCATGCGAGCGGTGGCCGCATTCATGGTCGCACCGATCTTCGCCCACTTCGCGATGACCGTTGTCCCTGGCAATCTCGATTCCGGAACCGGCATCGCTCTGTGGATCGGTCTCGGAATCGCGGTCGGGGGCGCGATTCTCGGCGTCACGATTTACGCGCTGAGCGGCGCGCGTCCGCAGAAGCCAGATCTCGACGCCTTCCTGCAGGGATTGGCTCCTGCCTGGCACTCGCCGCCGCTGCTCGCCGGCATCCGCACGACCGTTGCTGCCGAGGCGAGTGCGCCTGTCGCTCTCGCGACAGCGGCGTCCCACCTGACTAATCGCGCGGTCCAGCCCGAGCGAGCCGTGGGTCGTGAAGGTGCTGCGGGCCCCGGCCCCGTGCTCATCGGCTACGACGGCTCCGAGCTTGCCGCCTCGGCAATAGCGCAGGCGGGCGACCAGCTTCAGGCGGGACGAGAGGCGGTGGTCCTCTGCGTCTGGCAACCAGTCGACGTTGGATTCATCCCCGTCAACGGAAGCCATTTTGATGCTGACCAGGCAACGGAGGTCCACAAGGCCGCGGAGGAGACAGCCGCACACGGGGCGTCACTCGCCGCGAACGCCGGCTTCAGCGCCCGCCAGCTGACCATCGAAGCCTCGCCATCATGGCGGGGGATCGTCCAGGCGGCGGAGCAGAACGATGCGAGCCTGATCGTGATCGGCTCGCACCGCCACGACGGTTTCAAGGGGCACCTTCCCGACAGTGTCGCCTCGGCCGTGGTCACCCATGCAAAGACGCCTGTGATGATCGTTCATCAAGGGAACTGAGCAGCGAGCCGGTGGCGCACCCTCGACGACCGCCTTCTCAACGGGATCATTGGGCCGGTGCGAATGGCTGGCGAGCTGGGCCGCACTCGGTGGCAAAAGGCCCGGCTCTCACCGTCGCGCTAGAACATGTACCCGATGGACGCACAGCTGGCGGCTGAACTGGCGGCGATGGCGAAGGAAGACGAGCGTGTTCGCGCGCTGCCACCAGGCCAGGAACGTGACTACGTATGCCGGGTCGGAGCCGACCAGTTAGCGGAGATGCAGCGCGTCGATGAGCGGAACTCCAAGCGGCTGCGCGAAATCATCAACGCGAATGGCTGGCCCGGCTACTCGTTGGTCGGCGAGCAGGGGGCATCCGACGTGTGGGGCCTGGCTCAGCACGCGGACCCGGGTTTCCAGAGCGAGCTGCTTGATTCGCTGACCTATGCGGTTGCGCACGGCGAGGCAAGCCCTCGCCATCTCGCCTTCATGACGGACAGGCTGCGCATGAGGAAGCGCCGCCGGCAGCTGTACGGCACCCAGATGATCGGCGAGGCCGATGGGCGACTGGCACCGTGGCCGATTGAGGACCCCGACCGGCTCGACGAGCGCCGCGCCGCCGTCGGGCTGGAGCCTTTCGCTGAATACGCGGCGCGGCGCGGTTTGGCCACCGGACCGACGAATAGCGCCGCCGCAGACTGAACGGTCAGCCTTTAGCCGACCCTGGTCCGGCCGCGACCTCACGCCGCCGACCGCGTCAGCACGACTGTAGGGCCGGGAGTTGGACGTGGGCGGCTGGCACGGTGCAGGGCCGCGGCGGGACTTCGCGGGTCTCGTAGGTGGTGGCGGCTCGCAGCGGGCACCATCGATGCGCACGCTACGATCCCGCCCAGGCCGGACACGCTAAGAGAGGGAGTTCAGCAATGTCGGTGAAGATCGCACTGCTCGCAGTCCTCGGCGCCGCCGTGCTCGCGTTCAGTGCGTCGGCGGCTGCCTCCGGTCCGACCGCAGCCATCGCCTCGACGAAGTGCGGCGTCGGGACGGGCGAGGGGGACGGGTACACGTACCTATACAAGCTGTCGGTCACGGGGACCACCTGCTCGACCGGCAAGACGTTGGTCCACCACAAGGGCAGGCTCGCCGGGTGGCACTGCTCGCGGAAGGTGATCGCCAGGAGCTCCGACCAGTATGTGGCGAACGAGAGCTGCACGAGCGGGAGCAAGCGCGTCGCCTACCAATACAGCGAGAACACCTAGGCTCGGATCCCTCCCACGCTGGGCAGCTACGGTCGTGCGTCGGCTCGAGGAGGGCTTGATCTGGGTATTACGAGTCCGGATTCGTAGGCAACGATCACGGCTTGGGTGCGGTCGCGGAGTCCAAGCTTGCTGAGGATCCGGCTGACGTGCGTCTTCACCGTCTCCTCGGTGACCACCAACCGGCCGGCGATCTCGGTGTTCGACAGGCCGGCGGCGAGCAGTTGCAGGACATCGGTCTCACGGTGCGTGAGCTCGTCGACGGTGGGTAGCGCTTCGAACCTGCGTGGCGGGCGCTCCGCGAATTCGCTGATCAGCCGTCGGGTGACGGTTGGTGCGAGGAGGGCTTCGCCGGCGGCGATGATGTGGACGGCGTCGATGAGGCGTTCGGCAGTGACATCCTTAAGCAGGAAGCCGCTGGCGCCGGCGCGGAGTGCGTCATAGACGTATTGGTCGAGGTCAAATGTGGTCAGCATCAGCACGCGTGGCCGGTCGGGCTCCTGTTGGGTGATGTCCCGGGTGGCCTCGATCCCGTCCATGTCTGGCATGCGGATGTCCATAAGGACGACGTCCGGGCGCAGCTCGCGGCTGATCCGCACGGCCTCTCGCCCGTTTGCGACGGTCCCGATCACCGTGAGGTCGGGCTGGGTGTCCAGCTCGCCTTCGCCTCCGCCCTGCCCGCGGGCGCATCGCAATGGCTGATGCGGATCACGCCAGACGCCGCGTTCGCCGTCGAGCAGACACTGCCGCAATATCACCAGGTTTCCTACCTCTACACACCCTCCGATGGCTTCTACCCGCTGGCGCCCGCAGCCGGCCTGGCCGTGCTCGCTGTGTATACGCTCGTCGCCCTGCTGGTCGCACGCCGCCTCCTTCGGACCCGCGACGCATGAGTCGTGCGCTGCAAGCCGAGTGGACCAAGCAGCGGACGGTCGCCGGCACGGGCTGGCTGTTGCTCGGCACGATCACCCTGACCGTCGCGCTCAGCGCCACCGTCGCCGTCGCGGTGAGCTACGCATCAGGCGGATCGAGCCAGGACCTGACCAAGCTCAGCCTAACCGGCGTGTACATCAGCCAGGCGATCGTCGCGATCCTCGCCGTGCAGACGATGACCGGCGAGTACAGCACCGGGATGATCCAGCTCACGCTGACCGCCACACCGCAACGACAAACCGTGTTCGCGGCAAATCGGCCGTCGCGATCGGGATCGTGCTCGGCCTGCTCTACCTGTTCCCGATCATCGCCCACCTCGTCCCCGACCCGCACATCCAGCGCGCCCTCGAGCGGATCGGACCGATGACCGCCGGCCTCGCGATCCAAGCGACTACCAATCTCCGCAGCCTGGTCATCTCCCCCTGGGCAGGGCTCGGAGTGCTGGCGGCATGGGCCGCCGCCAGCCTGATCGCCGGCGGCGTGATGCTCAAGTTGCGCGACGCATGAACCGACACGAGGGCACCCGACTACGAATGGAGCGGCGCTGCGCCTGCGACCATCCGGCGCGTTGCGCCGGCGCCGGGCGCGAGCGGGAATGAGACGTCGACGGTGAGTCCGCCTTGCGGCCGCGCATGTGCGATCAGCTCGGCGCGGTGCGCGGTAGCGATCGCTTGGACGATGGAGAGCCCCAATCCCAGTCCGTGTTCGTTGCTGTTCTGGGTGCGGGTGCCGTTGAGTCGTTGGAAGGGTTGGAAGAGACGCTGGATTTCTTCGGGTGGAACGGTCAGGCCGGTGTTCGTGATGGTCAGGATGGCGTGTCGGTTGCGGGTTTCTGTGGTGACTTCGACCCGTCCTCCGGCAGTGTTGTGGCGGATTGCGTTGTCGACCAGGTTGGCGACCAGGCGTTCGATCAAGCGTGGGTCGCCCGCGGTCGGCGCCGTGTCCAGGGTTGCGTGAAGGTCGAGGTCGCGGCCCGCGGCTTCCGACTCCCGCGCGAGCAGTGCCTGGGAGGTGATGGTCGCGAGGTCCAGCTGCTCGCGGCGCTCTAGCCCGGCTTGCCCGCGTGTGAGTGTCAGGAGCGCGTCGATTATCTGCTCCAGGTGTTCCTCGGAGGCGAGTGCGCGCTCGTGGGCCGCGCGCAACGAGGAGAAGCTGGCCTGCGGGTCGGCGAGCGCGACCTGAATCAGCGCTCGCTGGCGTGTCAGCGGTGTGCGCAGCTCGTGTGAGGCGTTGGCGACGAACTGCCGTTGCGCTTCGAACGCGGCGTCGAGCCGCCCGAACAGGTCATCGAGAGTGTCCCCGAGTTCCTTGAGCTCGTCCTGCGGGCCGTCGAGGGCCAGACGCTCGTGCAGACTCGTGGAGGAAATCCGTTGTGCGGTGCGAGTGATCGTCCGGATGGGTGCCAGCATCCTGCCGGCAACGAGCCAGCCGGCGAGGAGGGCGAGCACGGCCACGATGGCAAGAGCGATTCCCGAGCTGACCAGAAGCTGGTGCGAGTCGGCGGCGCGCTGTGCGGCCTGGGCGGATCCTGCCCGGGCCACCTGATGCACGGCCTGCGCCAGCTGATTCACAGCCCGCGCCAGCTGATGCTGGTCCTTTGCGAGCTGATGCTGGTCCTGTGCCAGCCGACCGGGGAGAGGCAGTGGGAAGGTACGCCCAGCCGTTCCCCCCCCTTTGGGTACGCGGACGATCAGCATGCTCCGGTCCCGTGCGAGCTGTTGCTGGTCATATGTCAGCGTCGACAGAGCCTGCGGCAGCTGCGGCAGCTGGAGCTTTTGGATGGCGGGTGTGTGAGGAATCTGCGGTAAGGGCGGCTTTGTGTATTCGGTTGCCCCTTCAAAAAGGACGTAGGTGATGGCGACGAGCGCCGCGCCGGAAATCAGGAACAGGCCGCCGTACAGGAGCGTCAGGCGCACGCGCACGGTGCGGCGCCGCAGGTGCTGGCCCACGGCGGCCTGGGTGAGGCGCTTGTTGAGCCAGGGACCGATGCTCATATCCGGTAGCCGGCCTTTGCGACGGTCGCGATCACGGGCGGCTCGCCGAGCTTGGCTCGCAGCCTGCTGATCGTGATCTTGACCGTGCCGGTGAACGGGTCGGCGTTCTCGTCCCACACGCGCGCGAGCAGTTCCTCGGCCGACACGACCCGGCCCTGGGCGGCGAGCAGCTGCTCCAGCACTCCGAACTCCTTCGGGGTCAGCTCCAGCTGCCCCCCGGCGCGCCGGGCGGAGCGTTTGGCCGTGTCGAGCACGACATCGCCGGACCGCAGCACCGGCGGAATGCTCGGCTGCGCACGGCGGGCAAGCGCACCGATCCGCGCGACCAGCACGGGAAAGTCAAACGGCTTGGCCAGGTAGTCGTCGGCCCCCAGCCCGAGCCCTTCGATGAGGTCGTCGTTCGTGGCCGCGGCGGTCAGCATCAACAGCCGGCTGCGACCGCCGCCGTCCACGAGCCTCGCGCACACCTGGTCGCCATGAAGGCGGGGAAGGTCGCGATCGAGCACGATCACGTCGTAGTCGTTGACGAGCGCGCGTGCCAAGCCGGCCTCGCCGTCGAACGCGACATCGACGGCCATGCGTGCGTGACGCAGCCCGGCCGCGACCGTCTCGGCCAACTCCTCGTCGTCTTCGATCACAAGCACGCGCACCGATGCTCCTTAACCGACGACGGTAGCCGCCGCGGGGTTTCAACACGGTTTCGGCTGTCTTCATGGCGCGTGCGCGGCGGGCGGCCTTGAGGAGCGGGACCGTCCGAAACCGCGGGCAATCGGCGGACGCCTGCGGGGGAGGAGCCCTCGGTGAGCACAACAAGCACTGATTGGGCTTACCGTGTGACGTGGGCGTCACACGGAGCGGCGTTTATGGCAAATCTGTGGCGATATCCGGTCCGACCGGCCCAAACTCCGGGGGCCGTGCTCGATCACCCCTCGTATTTCCGGGCAACTGACCACGCCTCCCCGTCGGGCCCGTTCTTCAGGCTGGCGCGGAAACATCGCCCGGCTGGTGGCGGGAAGGTGGGCCTATCGGGATCGGCCGTGGTCTGCTGACATCGTCGTCGTCTCACAATTGCCGTGGCGGCGACGTTCTACTCACAATATGACTGCAACCGACAACAGTCCCTCACCTGCGCGTGAGAAGAGCGTGTTCGCTCTATGTGCGGCACTGGTCTCTGTCGTCGTATGGGCATCCGCGTTCGTTGGGATTCGGTTCGCTGGGCGGGATCTGGCGCCGGGGGCGCTCGCGCTAGGGCGGCTGCTTGTCGGCAGTGTCACGCTAGGCGCATTCGTGCTCGTGCGCCGGGAGTCGCTTCCCAGGGGGCGTCTGCTGGCGGGTACCGCTGTCTGCGGCCTGCTCTGGTTTGGTCTCTACAACGTCGCGCTCAACGCGGCCGAGCGGCGCGTTGATGCCGGAGTCGCCGCGATGCTGGTCAACATCGGCCCGATCCTGATTGCGATCCTGGCCGGGCTGGTGCTCCGAGAGGGCTTCCCGCCCAGGCTGCTGCTCGGGTGCCTCATCTCGTTTGCCGGCGCGGTGCTGATCGGCGTTGCAATCTCGAGCCATGGTCTCGGGGCGACGTGGGGCGCGGTCCTTTGTGTGGTCGCGGCGCTCGGGTACGCCGGCGGCGTAGTGGCGCAGAAGCCGGTTCTACGGCACCACTCGGCACTCTCGGTCACCTGGCTCGCGTGCACCGTCGGAGCGCTCAGCTGCCTACCGTACGCGCCCACGCTCGTGCACCAGCTCGGCAGCGCACGCGGCTCGACGATCGCATGGACGATCTACCTCGGGGTGGCGCCGACCGCGATCGGGTTCGTGACCTGGGCCTATGCGCTGGCGCGGACGTCCGCCGGGCGGATGGGGTCCACCACTTACCTCGTGCCCCCGCTCGCGATCCTGCTCGGCTGGGCGATCCTCGACGAAGTCCCCCCGTTGTTGGCGCTACCCGGTGGCCTGATCTGCCTGGCCGGCGTCGCGGTCTCACGGACGCGGGCAAAGGGAAACCGACGCGGTCAGTTGCGCGTGTTGGCTGGTCCGAGCAGGTAGACGATCGTTGCCATCGCGATCAGGGCGCCGCCGTCGAGCGCGATGTCCTTGGCGGCGGCTGTGATCACGTTTTCTGACAGAGAGATCGGTGTCGAGGACTGTCCGAGGTTGGCGGCTGTCAGGGTGCGGACCGCTGACCAGACCACGTCCGCGATGACGGCCACCGCAGCGCCGACCAGGTTCGCTGCAACCGAGAGAACGCGAGTCGGCCCTTCGCTGACGCTGCTAGCGGTGGCAAAAGGGCGAATGTGGCGACGATGCCGACGAGGTATCCCGCGAGGATGACAATGAGAGCCACGAACGCCACGTGCGGATACTAGTGGTGAGTCGACGTGTCGATTCCGGGTCGCCGGAGCGTTCGTCGGGCGCGCGCGGGCAATGATGTGACGTGACGTCGTGTGCTCGCGTGCGGCGCCAATCGCTGCGCGCATGGCCTCGGCCGCGATGCCCTTGCCCCACACAGCAGGCGAGCAGCGGTAGTAGAGGTTCAGCCCAATATCCGATTCCGTGCCGCTCCCAGCGTGGACGCACTGCGCTCCGCGGCTCAGACTCGCGCGGCGAGGATCGAACACAGGCAAGAAGATGATCAGCCGCTCCCAGACCGCCGGCCGCGCGATCTGGGTCAGGTAGCGCTCGTCGCCCATGACAGGGCGAGGGTACTCCTCGGAGCCGCGTGAGCGGACTCGGTTAGGTGGGTCAGAAGTGTCCGCTACCGTGCCCGCTCGATGCGCGTCCCGATCCCGATCGCTCGTACGCTGGTCGGTGCGGCCGCCCCATTGTTCACCCCGAGTGCTCTGCCGGTCGGTGTCCAGCGCACGCTTCTGGATCTCATGACCTGCGTGCTGCCTACCCCTGCGGTCGAGAGCGGCAACGAGGGCGGGATCCGTGGCGAGCGTCACCACTGCGGTCACGCGTGCGCGCTCTTGTACCTCCACGGCGGTGGCTACTCGGTCGGCTCTCCCCGGACTCACCGTCGCGCCGTCGCTCGGCTGGCAGGTGCGCTGGAGGCCGAGGCATTCGTGCCTGCCTACCGGCTTGCTCCCGAGTATCGGTATCCGGCCGCGCTCGACGACGCTCTGTCCGCTTACATCGCGCTCACCGCGCGCGTTCAGGATGTCGTCGTCGCCGGTGACTCCGCGGGCGGCGGGATGGCCCTGGCGCTTGCCATCCGCGCTCGCGATGCCAACCTCCGGGCGCCCGTGGCGCTCGGTCTGATCTGCCCGTGGCTCGACGTGGTGGGATCGCACGACGAGACGGGCGACCCGATCATCACTCCCGCACGGCTCGAGCGCTGGAAGCACGCCTATGCCCCCGAGGACCCTGGCGACGCGGGAGTGTCCCCGGTGCTCGGCGAGCTGTCGAACCTGCCGCCGATCGTCCTGCATTCCGCCGGTGACGATCCACTCCTCGCAGACGCCGAAATGCTGGCTGCCCGGGTCGAGGTAGAGCACCGCGCGCACCCTGGAGCATTTCACGCTTTCCATGTCCTGGCCGGCATCACGGCCGAGGCCGACGATGCGCTCGATGCGCTCGCCGCCTCGATCCGCTCGATCATCAACGACCGGTAAGGGCGACCCAGCCCCCGGGGCAAACACTGGGGGTGGGCCGACAATAATCTGGGGGGGGCCGTGGGGGTCGAAGCTGTCTCGGTGAGGTCTAGGCTGCCGAGCAGTGAGCCATACCTTCGACCGGACCGCCCGGACCGAGGCTCCCGCGCCGCACCTCGCCCCGCCCCCGGTACACGAAACGCTCTCGAGACCCGGCCGCCCGCTGGACCCGCCCGTCCGCGAGCGGATGGAGGCACGCCTGGGCCACGACTTCTCCCGCGTGCGCGTGCACGCAGACTCGCAGGCGGCCGGTTCCGCCGGCGCCGTCGGCGCGGCTGCCTACACGGTCGGAACCGATGTCGTCTTCGGGCACAGCCGCTACACGCCCGGCACCGCCGCTGGCGAGGCCCTGCTGACCCACGAGCTGGCGCACACCGTGCAGCAGCGCGAAGCTGCTCCCGGGCAGAAACTCTCGGTCGCGGCGCCCGACCACCCGGCTGAGCGGCAGGCCGACCGCGCCGCCGCGGGAGCCCGCGTCGGGCCGAGCGTCGCGAATACGCTGCTGATGCGGCGCACGATTTTCGACTCGATCGCCGGCCTGTTCAAAGGGGACGACTTCCCGAAGTCCGAGCTGGACACGTACATAGCGACGCTCGACCGGACCGGGAAGATCGAGGACTACAACGAGAGCGACAACAAGGCGCGGGCCGTGGTCAAGATGTGGGCGGCCGACGGCACCGCTTTCGCGCTGACGCCCAAGCTGAAGGCGCTCCTGATCCAGGAGATGCTCTCGGGCTGGACGTCCGAGGGCGATGAACGGGGGATCCTGACGATCCTGCAGACGGCAGGTTTCGGCGACCTGTCCCACATCTTCGGCGCCGGTGGCGTGACGACCAAGCGCCTGGACTCGAAGATCTCCGGCGCCAACAACGACGAGCTTCGTGTCTTCCTGACTTCGCGGTTCGACGGGACGATCGACCAGATCATCGCCGGCAAGGGCACGCTGCGCCAGCTCCCCACGCCGTACCAGACCCCCTCGCTCCCGCGGCTCCTCGACGATCGCGCGGGGGAGATAAAGAGTGCCCTCACCGGCGCCGCCCCGGACGACCGGGACCTGAAGCTGCGCACCCTCGCACAGACCGCCGGCCAGGAGCTCGCCGCCGAGATCGCCAAGATCCCGGGCCCAGACCACGAGCGGGTGATCAGCGATATGACGGCTGAGCGGGTGACCCGCGACGATCTCTTGGAGTCGGTCGCCCGCGACATCGACGCCGAGCACGGGCTCGAGACCTCGGATGCCGCGAACGCGACGACTCATAAGGCGAAGGCCGAGCGCCTGGAGGACGAGAACGAGCGCCGCTACGCCTCCGTCATGATCCTCGACGTCGTCCTCTCCGGAGTCTCAGCGGGCGTCGCGCTGAAAACGCCCAAGGCCGACCTCTCGAAGCAGGTCAGCAAGCTCACGCCGGCGCAGCAGGCCGCCGCGCAGGAAGCGATCAAGACGACGGTCGCCCCGACGCCGCCTGGCACCAAACCGCCCAAGTTCGTCCCCAAGCTTCCGGGCGAAAAGCAAACCTACAGGGACAAGCTGCTGGCCCGTGCGCCGCTGCTCGTCAACGAGAAGTGGAACGACCTCGCCAAGGACCGGACGGCGAAGGAGCACGTCGCGAAGAACCTCCACCCGCTCGACGAGCTCGAGGTGATCGCCAACGCGGCCGCCAAGGAGGTCGACCTCGTCTTCGGCAGCTACAAGACGGCGCCCCCGTTCAAGGCCGACAAACTCTCAGCGACTGGTACGGTCGCAAAGCCGGGAACGATCCATGACGTCTGGCAGAGCGAGCAGGCGAAGAAGCTTGCCGACCCGACCTACCCTGCCGGCTCCGCGGCATTCTGGATCTTCTACCTGCTCCAGAACGACGATGAGGTCAAGGCGATCAGCTTCAAGCACAACGCAAGCCCCTCGCTCAAGGAGGACCACACGCCCCTGAACCCGGAGGGCACCGACCTCGCGGCCGCGGCGAACGCAAGGCTGGCGATTCCCGCTGAGGTGAAGAAGCTGTTCGAGATCGGTCGCGCCTGGGATGCGTTCAACAACGCCGGTCAGGTATCCGTCCAGACCTTCCGCGGCAAGACCGATGAGGCCGATCGCAGGTACCTCTGGGACATGTTCTTCACGCTGATGCACGAGTACCTGCACTCGCTCTCCGAGCCGGACCATTACCGGAAGCTCGAGTCGAAGCTCGGCGGCGAGGGGACCGACCCGGGGAACACGCTGATCGAGGGCATCGACTCCTATCTGACCGAGATCGTGTGGACGCAGGCGCTACCGCGCGCGTCGCTCCCGGAAGTCCGCGGCGCGGTCGAGCCGGAGTACTTGAAGAAGGGCCTGCCGTTCGATCCGAGCCTCCTGCCCGCCGTCGCACACCGGCGCTACGCCAACTACGACAAGGCCGCCAAGCTCGTGTCGATCGTCGGGATCAAGAACCTCTACGCGGCGTACTTCCTCGGGGACATAGCCGCGATCGGACAGAAGCTCTGAGCCGCCTCGACAACAGCCCGTGCTGCGCAGCTCTCGAGCGGTTCGGCGGCCTCGAGCTCGCCGGCTGGCAGGGTCTGCCGGAGGGATGCCGGCTGTCGGACGTGGAGGCACTGTGGCCGGCCGCCGACGCGCCGGCGCTCGAGCTCACCCTCGGCGAGGGTGGCGAGCCGGCGCAGGCGCGGTATTTCCAGCTCCCGAACGGGCAATGGGTGCGCGCATGGTCTCGCGACGACGTCCTCGTCGCGCTCGATGTCGAGGGTCCGCTCGCGCTCGATCCGAACGCGCTGGGCGAGCCGGAGAGGCGGCTTACGGCGCACTACGGCTTCGCGATCTACCTCGAAGGCGAATGGATCTTTGCGCAGCGCGGGCTGGCCGTCGGTGTCTCACCACACGGCGCCGTCCTCTACGCCGCGGTATTCGTACCCACCTCGGCCAACGATTACCTCAGGTGGCTGCGGGTCGACCGGGCTCAGCGCCCGATGCCGGGGTGACCACGCCTCACACGAAGTCGACCATCACGGTCGCCGCCGTCGGCCCGCCATCACCCGCGACGCGGAGCGCCGCGCGCAGCCGCTCGCGAGTGGCGATGCCGAGCTTGCGGTAGGCGTTGGTCAGGTGGTACTCGACGGTGTTGGCGGTGACGCACATCGCCGCCGCGATCTCGCGATTGCTGAGGCCGTCGGCGGCGAGCTCGCCGGCCTGGCGCTCACGGGCGGTGAGCGCCTCCACCCCCGTCACCGCATGCCGGCGGGGACGGGCGCCGAGGACCACCAGTTCGTGCCGGGCGCGCTGGGCGAGGGCGAGAGCGCCGCACTCGTGAGCGAGCTGTAGCCCCTCCTCCAGGGGCGCCCGCGCGTCAGCCCGCGTACCCAGGCGGCGGTGAGCGGAGCCGAGGTCGCACAGCGCGCGGGCGTATCCGAGCCGCGCCGGCGTATCACGCAGCGTCTCGGCGGCTGCGTCGAGAAGATCGAGCTGATGGGCCGACGGCGAGACGAGGGCAAGGGCTCGCAGCGCGACGCCGAGGGCTCGCGGCGCTCCCTGTTTGCGCGCCAGTGCCAGCTCGCCGTCGATCAGGCTCCGCGCCTCAGCCTGCCGGCCCAGCCGATGCGAGATGAGCCCGGCACGCGAGCGCCAATCGAAGCCAGGGGTCAGCGATGCGGAACGTACGAGCATCGCGCCCGCAGCGAGCAGCTCGCCTGCACCCGCGTGTGCATCTCCGCCGGCGGCCCACAGCCGGCCGCGCGTGATCATCAGCAGGCAGTCGCTCAGCCCGCCGCGCCCGACATCGAGGGGAGCGTCCTCGCCGAGCTCGCGCTCGGCATCCGCGAGCCGGCCTTGATCGAGCAGCGATTCGATCAGGGACGCGAGCGCCAGCGCTTCCAGGAGCAGAAACCCCCGCTCGCGGTTCACGCGCAGCGCTTGACGAGCCTGCGTCTCGGCGGCGAGCAGAGCGCCCCGCACCACCAGCGCCGCCGGCCGCAGCGTCAGGATCACCGCTTCGGCGACCAGCGACCCCTTGGCGCGCCCGGCGCGGGCCTCGCCGTCGAGGTACTGCTCGACCAGCTCCAGGTGGTCTCCGGCCAGGAGGGCCAGCAGCGCGAGCGCCGACCCGCCGGCGCTCGCGTCCAGGTCGACCCGGGCGGCTCGCTCGATCAGGGGAAGCGTCACCGAGCGCGACTCGGCGCCCAGCAGCGCGCCGGTGGCGGCCGCCGCGAGCAGAGCGCGTTCGCCCGGAGTCGCGCCCGACAGCCCGCGAGTCTCGTCCCCCCACCAGCGCTCGGGCCGCGCCCCGCACGCCGCCGTCTGGCAGCTGGCGAACTCGGCTCGGATGTGGAGAGCGAGCGCACGCAGATCGCCCGCTCCGGCATCTGCGTCCAGGCCGGCAAGCACCCGCTCCAGCAACGCACTCGCCTCGCGATCGGACCCGCGCAGCAGCCACAGGTCCGCCAGCTCCAGCGCGGCCCGCGCGCGCGTCCCGATGTCTGCGCTCGGACCGATCACTTCGAGGAGATGTTCCTCAGCCTTCGGCAACCCGCACCGCGACTCCAAGGCGCCGAGCTCGAGCAGTAGAGCGCTCCGGAGCGCCGGTTCTGGCGGCTCCGCCAGCGCTCGCCTCAGGTGCCGCGCGGAGCCGCGCAGGTCGCCCGCCGCTGCCAGATCACGCGCGACGGCTCCGAGCACGGCGACGTTCGACGGATCGCCGGCGGGCTCACTCAGCAGCAGATGGCGGGCGACGGAGTGACGGGGAGCTCCGGCTCGGGTGAGGAGCCGGGCTGCATCTCCGTGCAGCACCGCACGCTGACCTGGTGAGATCGACTCGATCACCGCTGCGCCCACGATCGGCGCCGCGAAGGCGAGGGGGGACGTGGGGGCGAGGACGTCAGCGCGCGTGAGGAGATCCGCGGCGCGCACGGCGTCGTCGAGCTCCAGCCCCGCCAGCGCGGCCACGAGGCCGATGCGTCCGTCTCCGTCCAGTACCGCCGCCGCCCGCGCGAGCGCGAGCGGCTGCTCACCCAGGGCGCGAATGCGCAGCGTGACCGCCGAGGCCACCGTCGGGGGGACGGCACCGCTGATGCCCGCGTCGAGCCGGCCGTCGCTCCCGATCGCGCGACACAGCTCGACCACGAACCATGGATTTCCGCCGGACGCCGCTCGACAGCGAGCGGCAACGCGACCGGAGCCGGGGCGAAAGACCTCCAGGAGCTCGCCGATCGCGGGCTCGCTCAGGCCGGTGAGCTGGATCCGGTCTCCGATCCCTCTGAACAGGTCGCCGAGCGGTGCCGATCCCGGCTCGCCGCGGCGCCACGCCAGAACCACGAGCGCCCGCAGCCCCCGCAGCCTGGAGCCGAGATAGGCGAGATAGCGAAGGGACTCGTGATCGGCCCAATGCACATCGTCGACGGCGATCAGCACCGGCCGTAGCCGTTGAAGGTTGGCGGTTAGGTGGAAGAGGCCCCGGATCGAGCTGCCGATCTGCGGGTCGCTCATCCTCGAGACCGGTTCAGGGGCGAACGCCGAAGCCGCCTGCTCGGCTCCACCGGCGAGCACATCGGCGCGGGTACCGGCGCCCGCCGCCGCGAGCCATGGCTCGAACAGGTCCCGCACGAGCCCGAACGCGAAATCTCGCTCGAGCGGTGTGCCGGCGGCACGGAGGATCTCGAAGTCGGTCGCGCGACCGGCGATCGCGTCGAGCAGGCTCGTCTTGCCGATGCCGCTCGGTCCTTCGAGGGCGTGCATGCCCCCGTGACCGCCGCGCGCGGCGGCCAGCCAGCGCGTCGCCCTCAGGAGCTCATGCTCGCGCTCGAGCAGCGGCGGCGCGACCTCTCCTTCCAGCACAGCACTTCCCCGTACTTCCCCCAAGCTCCCCAGTCCTCGCTTCCGAACTCCGGCGGGACCACAGCCTATTAACGCGGCGCATCTCAAGTCAAGGCGAGGAGGCAATTCCTTGGGGCAGATGCGCAAAGAACTGGGGGGTGCCAAGGGGGTCCAAGCTCGAGCCGGCGGCTTACCGTGCCGGCACGGTCGTCCACTGCCGGACGCCTCTACGAAAGGGTCTGCTCATGTCGTACACCTACCCAGGCGTCTACATCCAGGAGCTGCCCAGCCCGGTTCACGCGATTTCCGGCGTCGCGACCTCGACTGCCGCCTTCGTCGGCTACACGGCCCGTGGGATCGACGGCCGCGCCGAGCTCGTCAACAGCTTCTCGGACTTCCAGCGCCAGTTCGGCGGGCTGGCCTCGAACAGCGAGCTCAGCTACGCCGTGCAGCAGTTCTTCCTTAACGGCGGGACGCAGGCCTACGTCGTGCGCGTGGGCATGCACGGCGCCGGCTTCGCCTCCGTCACCTTCGACACGCTCACCTTCACGGCTCTCAGCAGCGGCTCCTGGGCCGACGCGCAGCTGCTGATCGATGTCGACGTCCAGAACGTGAATCTGACCGCCGATCCGCTCGCCTTCAACGTGACCGTCACCAACCTCGTTGATCAGAGCACCGAGTACTTCCCGAGCGTGACGCTCAACACGAGCGCGATGAACTACGTGGCCAACGTGATCAACGACCCGGACAGCGGGTCGCAGCTGGTCAACGTCTCGATTCCTACGGCTCCGGCGACGGCGCCGACCGCGACCGGACTGATCGGCTCCGCGATCAACTTCTCTGGCCTGACGGGAAGTCTCGGGTCGACGACCGCGAAGGACTTCGATCTCGAGTTCACCACCGTCGATCCCGCCCCGGCCTTCCCCGCGTTGACGATCACGGTGCTTCCGGAGGGCACGCCGGTGCCGCAGACGGCGGCCGGCCTGGCCGCCCAGCTCCAATCGACGATGGTGGCAGCCCTTAGCCAGGGCTCTCCCGGCGCGTCCGTGCAGTGCTCGGTGGTCCCGGTAGGGACGGGTCAGGGGATCTGCGTCCAGGTGTCGCTGCCGCAGTACCCAGACGCGGTGATCTCGATCGCCGCCCCTTCCGCGGGCACGGGCGACGCCGCGACCCCGCTCGGCCTTGACACGCCGAGCTCGCAGAACGTCGCGCACTACGCCCTCGGAACGAGTCACGTTTACGCCAAGCAGACAGCGTCGGTCGAGGGCTCGAACGGCACCAGCCTGCCCACGACCGCCGATCTGCAGGCAGGGCTCTCCGGGCTGGCGAAGGTCCCCTTCAACCTCCTGAGCATCCCGGACGCGACACGCGCCTTGCCCACCGACCAGTCGGCGCTTGACCCCGCCGTCAACCCGGCGGCGATCTACAGCACCGCGATTGCCCTGTGCGATCAGGTCCGCGCGTTCCTGCTCGTCGATCCCCGTCCGGACATAACCTCGGTCTCCGGCGCGATCGACTGGATCTCGGAGAAGCTCGGGATCACCGATCCAAACGGCGCCGCATTCTGGCCGCGCCTGCGTTCACCCGACCCGCTGAACAACTCCAACCTGCGGACCTTCGCGCCCTCCGGCGTCGTCGCCGGCGTGTACGCCTCCAACGACGGAGCGGGCGGCGTGTGGACGGCACCGGCCGGGATCAAGGCCACCCTCGGCGGGGTGCAGGCCATGACCTACACCCTGTCCGACCAGGAGAACGGGACGCTCAACCCGCTGGGACTGAACTGCTTCCGGCAGTTCCCCGTGTACGGCTCGGTCGTGTGGGGCGCGCGCACGCTCGCCGGTGCAGACGCGCTCGCGAGCCAGTGGAAGTACGTGCCGGTGCGGCGGATGGCGTTGTTCCTGGAATCAAGCCTCTACCAGGGCACGCAGTGGGTGGTATTCCAGCCCAACGACGAGCCCCTGTGGTCGGCGATCAGGCTGAACGTGGGCTCGTTCATGCAGACGTACTTCCTCAAGGGCGCGTTTCAGGGACAGACGCCCGATCAGGCTTACTTCGTGAAATGTGACAGTGAGACGACGACCCAGACCGACATCGACAACGGCGTGGTCAACATCCTGGTCGGATTCGCGCCGCTGCAGCCGGCCGAGTTCGTGGTGATCCAGATCGAGCAGCTGACCGGACAGGCACAGTCCTAGTTACTGGGCCGGCGAGAAAGTGACAGAGGAACGCGATGGCTGAGTTCACGGCAAACCCGAAGCGCTTCGACCCCTACAAGAACTTCAAGTTCCGGCTCAAGTGGGACGGCCAGTACGTGGCGGGGATCAGCAAGGTAAGTGCCCTCAAGCGGACCACCGAGGTGGTCAAGCACCGTGACGGAGGCGACCCGAGCACCAGCCGCAAGTCGCCCGGGCGCACCGAGTACGAGGCGATCACCCTCGAGCGTGGCGTCACCCATGACCCGGCCTTCGAGGCCTGGGCGGCCAAGGTGTGGCAGTACGGGGCCTCACTGGGCGCCGAGGTCTCGCTCAGCGACTTCCGCAAGGACGTGATCCTCGAGTTCTACAACGAGGCCGGCCAGCTGGCCATCACCTACAAGATCTATCGCACCTGGGTGTCGGAGTACCAGGCGATGCCCGACCTCGACGCCAACGCGAACGCGGTGGCGATCCAGCACATCAAGCTCGAGAACGAGGGCTGGGATCGCGACGTCTCGGTGACCGAGCCGACCGAGCCAAGCTTCAACTCGACCCACGCGTGAATGCGCGCGCTCGCGGGTGAGCTCCTGCTCACGGCCTGGGAGGAAGGCGCGGCACAGCCGGAGTTGCGCCGGCCGCTGGGGCTCCTGTCAGTCGCGCTGCCGCGCGAGGGCGATCAGCTCGAGTCGCTGCCCCTCGCCGAGCGTAACCGGCTCCTCCTGAACCTGCACCAGCTCAGCTTCGGACCTCGGCTCGACATCGTCGGCGCCTGCGCGGCCTGCGACGCACAGTTCGAGTTCTCGGTCACCGTCTCCGAGCTGACGGCGCTGTCCGAAGGGCGCGACGCCGGCGAAACGGTCTCATGGAGCGAGGGCGGACGAGCCTTCCGGCTGCGCTCGGCGACCACGGCGGATCTGCTCGCCACCCTCGAGCTTGCCGATACCGGTGCCGCCGAGGAGCTCGTACTGTCGCGCTGTCTGTTGGCGGCACCCGAGGATGTGGCCTCGCAGCCGACCGCCTCGGCGACGGTGATCGAGAAGTTCGGGGAGCTCCATGCCGCCACCGAGCTCACGTGCGAGATCAGCTGTCCCGCGTGCTCGAGCGAGGAGACAGTCGACCTCGACATCACGCGCTTCCTGTGGACCGAGGTGCGGCGCGGGGCCACGCGGCTGCTGCGGGAGATCCACACTCTGGCCGCGGCCTACGGCTGGAGCGAGCGCTCGATCCTCGCCATGGACGCCCGGCGGCGCGGCGCCTACCTGGAGCTGCTCGGGCAATGAGCACCGTGCTCGCGCGGATGATCAAGCGAACCCGGGAGCCGCTCTCATCGGTTCAGCCGTTGGCGCCAGCGCCGTTCGGGGCCGCGAGCGCCGATCTGGCGTCGATCTCGACGACGGCCGAGCCGCCGGCGCGAGAAGACGACGACCGCGCCGCCGATCCAATCACCGCGCCGCGCCGAGCGCCGGCACGGGCCCCGAGGGGCCGCGATCCAGATCCCTCGGCGGCCGAAGATCCCGATTCCACCGCCCCGCCGAGGCGCATGGCGCCGGCGGCGCAGACCGCGCCTCCCGGTACGGCGCAGACCGCGCCTCCCGGTACGGCGGAGACCGCGCCTCTCGGTGCGGCAGCGACCGCGCCCGCCGAATCTGGCACCTCGGCGCAAGCCGCCGAGGGGGTACGGCATGCACCTGCCGAGCAGGACCACCCGCCGGATAACAGCGAGCCCAACCGGGCGCCGCAAGGCATCGAGCAACGCATCGAGCAACGCAGCGAGCAACGCATCGAGTACGACGCGGCCCGAGAACTCGACGAGCCCGGCGCACCGCCCGAAATCGGGACGCGCAGCGAGGAGGCTGCCAAGCTCGAGCCACGAGCGACTCTGGTCCTGAGCTCGCGACCGGAACCAGCCGCGAGCGCCGAGCCGAGAACACCCCCGCAGCCCGAGACCGCCGACCCTCGGCCTGAGGTGACGATCTCGATCGGGCACATCGAGGTTCGCGCCGCGCCGGTCAGCGCGCCGCCGCGCGCCTCGGCCCCCTTCCGCCCGCGTATATCGCTCGATCAGTTCCTCGGCGAGAAGCAGCGAGGGCGGCAATGAGCGCCACGGGTGGCTACCTCGCCGTCGGCGGCGTCAGCGCGGTCCTGCAGTCGATGCTCGCCAGCGCGCTCACCAACGGTGGGCCGAGCACCCTGCTGAACACCTCCTCGCCCGGGATCACCGCGCTTTCCCCGGACCTCATCACCACCGGCCCTGACGAGGCGCCGCAACTGAACCTGTTCATGTACTACGTGAGCCTCAATCCGGCACTGCGCAACCTCGACCTGCCATCGCTCAACGGGGGCGGCACGCAGCTCAGCAACCCGCCGCTCGCGGTCAACCTCCACTACCTGGTGACCGCCTACGGCGCCAAGCAGTTCGACCCGGAGATCCTCCTCGCCTGGGCGATGACGGTCTTCCACGACACGCCTGTGGTGCCGCCGCAGACGATCCAGACCGCGCTCACCAATCTCGCCACGCAGACGAGCACCGAGGCGCAGCTCGTCTCTGGCAGCACCCTGGCCGAGCAGATCGAGCACCTGCGGATCACGCCGGAGACCCTGACCACCGAGGAGATCTACCGGCTGTGGTCGGCGTTCCTGACCGCCTACCGGCCGAGCACCGCGTTTCAGGTCTCGGTCGTAGTGATGCAGGACACCGACGGCTTCAACGCGAACCAGCCGGTCCAGACCCGTTCGGTCTCGGTGCAGCCCTCGCAGTCTCCGGTCATCACTGCTGTCTCGCCGAGCGTGGCCCCCGCGGGCCAGCTGCTCACGATCACGGGAAGCAACTTCATCGGCGACTCTGCCTCCAACACCGTCGTCTCGTTCGACTCGGGCGCGCCGGTCACCCCCGCCTCGGTCCTGCCTTCGGCGATCACCGTCACGGTGCCGAGCGGGCTGGCGGCGGGGACCCACACGCTGCGGGTGCAGCGGATGATTGTGTTTCCGAGCTCGACCACGCCGCACTCGGGTTTCAGCTCGGTGCCGGCGACGTTCCAGCTCATCCCGACGATCGAGAATGCATCCCCGGTCGCGGCGACCCAGGGCGCGAACCTGACCCTGACCGTGTCGCCGGCCGTCGGGCAGGCGCAAGACGCCACGCTCTACATCGGCGACAGCGCGATCGCGATCGGCCAGCGCCCGCTCAGCGGACCGGCCTCGTCGGCGACGCTCCCGTTCCCCATCCCCGCGACGTTCCCCGTCGGAACCTATCCGCTCAGCGTCTCGATCGACGGTGCCAGAAGCCCGCTCTCGCCGCTCGGCGGCGGCGGCTTCGGGCCGCAGGTGCAGGTGAGCGCATGATCGAATCCCCGGATCGGGGGACGACACCTGAGTCCGTCTCCGGCGCGCTCGATCGGATCTTCGCCGCCCTGACCGGTCAGCGCGAAGCGGAAGCCGCCGAAGCGCGCGCGCCGGCCGAGCTCGACACAAGCACGAGCAAGCTTGCAGATGAGCAGTGGCATCCGTTCGGGCGGCTCGGCCTGCTCTTCGGGCTCAGCCCGTTCGAGCTCGACGTGCTCGCCCTGTGCGCCGGCTTCAGTCTCGAGAGCCGTTTCGCCCGGGGGGCTGCGGACGCGCTCGGCGCGAGCTGGCCGACGTTCGGCCTCGCGCTCAGCAACCTCGAGCAGCCGCATTGGAGCGCCGTCACGCCGGGCGGCCCGCTCCGTTACTGGCAGCTCGTCGAGGTCGGTCACGGCCACCTGCTCGACGCTCCGCTACAGCTGGACGAGCGGATCCTCCAGTTCATCCTCGCCGTGCCGGCGTTCGACGAGCGCCTGCAGGGGCTGGTGCACCCGGTCCGGACCCGCCAGTCCGTGCGGGGAGAGCGCGAGCGTGCCGTCGAGCTCGGGACCCGTCACTGGACGAGCTCCTCCGCGCGCACCGAGCCGCTGCTGGTGATCGGGCGCCAGCGTTCTGCCTGCGAGGCGGCGTTCGTGCAGATCTGCCGGCAGGCCGGACTGCTCCCCTACGCTCTCCGAGCCGGCGACATCCCCGCAGATGCCGTTGGGCGCGAGCAGCTTGCGCGCCGCTGGACGCGTGAGGCGACGCTGTCGAATGCTGCGCTGTACCTCAGAACCGAGCACATCGAGGCGGCCGGCGACCTTGCTGCCTGGCTCGAGCTGATCGATGCGCCGGCCGCCGTCGAGGTGCGTCCTGGAAGCCCGGCTGAGCAACTCGACGGGCTGCGGCTCCACCTCGCGGCGATGTCACCGCGCGAGCGCAAAGACCTGTGGAGCCGAGACCTCGGTCAGCTCGCCGTGCAGATGGACGGGCAGCTCGACCGGATCGCCGAGTACTTCGACTTCGACGAACGGGCGATCCGGCTCTCGGTTTCGCACGTGCGCGAGCAGATCGCGGCGGGCGATGCGGGAGACCCCGGCGACCTGTGCTGGTCCGCGTGTCGTGAGCACGGCCGCCGCGCGCTCGAGGCGCTCGCTCACCGCGTCGAGGCCCACGCCGAATGGTCGGACCTGGTGCTCCCGGCATCGCAGATGGAAACGCTGCGACAGATCGCCATTCACATGCGCCGGCGCGCGGTCGTCAACGACGACTGGGGCTTCCGCTCCAAGCACGCACGCGCTCTCGGGCTCACCGCCATGTTCGTCGGCGCCAGCGGGACCGGGAAGACGATGGCGGCGGAGGTCCTCGCCGCCGAGCTCGACCTCGATCTCTACCGGGTCGATCTCGCCTCGGTGGTGAGCAAGTACATCGGCGAGACCGAGAAGAACCTCCGGGCCATCTTCGACGGCGCCGAGCGGAGCGGCGCCGTCCTGCTCTTCGACGAGGCCGACGCGCTCTTCGGCAAGCGCAGCGAGGTACGCGACAGCCACGACCGCTACGCGAACCTCGAGATCAGCTACCTGCTCTCGCAGATGGAGCAGTACGGCGGCATCGCGATCCTGACCACGAACATGCAGCACGCGGTCGATCCCGCGTTCATGCGGCGCCTCCGCTTCATCGTGCAGTTCCCGTTCCCCGATGCCGCGGCACGGGCGGGCATCTGGCGGCGCGTGTTCCCGTCGGCGACGCCCGTCGGCGAGCTCGACTTCGAGCAGATCTCGCGGCTGAACATCTCAGGCGGCGTGATCCGCAACATCGCCACCCACGCCGCCTACCTCGCCGCTGACGACTCGCGGATCGTCGAGGCCAGGCACATCCTGGCGGCGGCGCGCACCGAGTACGCGAAGATGGAGCGGCCGCTCACCCCGGCGGAGATCCGAGGACTGACGTGAAGCCCGCCCCACCTCGAGCCGTTCACTTCGAGATCGGCCGGCTCACCCTGCACGGCTTCTCGGCCGGGCAGCAGCGGCGCTTCGTCAGCACTCTGCAGTCCTCGCTGGCCGACGTCGGCGCGAGTGGCGGCGACTGGCCGGCGGGAGGGCGGCGCACGATCGGGCACCTCGACGCCGGGGCGCTCCGGTCCGGTGCATCGCCCGAGGAGGCGGCGCGGCTCGTGGCCACCTCCCTCCGCGCTGCCGTCTCGGGCGGCGCCGACCGGCGATGAGCGTGATCTCCCCCTTTGTCAGGCAGGGCGCGATCCTCTCGCTGGACCCCAACACAGGAACCCTGCTCGGCACGATCACGCTGCAGTACAACCCGGACAGCCTGACGCGTTCGCTGAAGCCCCAGTCTGTCGGGGACCAGCCGGATCGCACCGAGATCCTGCGCCTGAAGGGCCCCCCGATCGAGACGATCAAGGCCGACGTCGAGATCGACGCCACCGATCAGCTCGCAGCCGGCGACCCCGTCGCCATCACCCTCGGCATTCAGCCGCAGCTCTCGATGCTCGAGCTGCTCGTCTACCCGGCGAGCGCGACGCTGATCGCCAACGAGTCCCTGTCGGAGTCGGGCACGCTCGAGATCCTGCCGATGGACTCTGCCCTGACCGTGTTCGCCTGGAACGCCCACCGGATCACCCCTGTCCGGATCACGGATATCAGCATCACAGAAGAGGCATTCGATCCGCAGCTCAATCCGATCCGGGCCAAGGTGTCGCTCGGGATGCGCGTCCTGAACGTCAACGACGTGAGCTTCGTCAGCCCAGCCGGCGGTCTCTACATGGCCTACCAGATCGTCAAGGAGGCCATGGCCCGGCAGGGCTAGGAGACGAGATGGACAGCGCCCTGGCCGCACTGATCACCGGCGCCGCGGGAAGCGGAGCCCCGACCAATCCGAGTAGCCGGTACTACGGCGCCGCGGTCGAGCAGTTCGATCTCGCTGACGGCACCCCGGTGATGTACCTGGCGCGGCGAATCATCCCGCAGACGGCGACGTACGCATCCACCCAGACCTACGTGATCCGGGACGGGGATCGCCTCGACAACCTCTCGGCGATGTTCTTCGGCGACCCGCTCCTCTACTGGATGGTCTGCGACGCCAACGGCGCCACCGACCCGGACGAGCTGACCTCGCAGCCGGGGCGCCAGATCGTCATCCCCGTGCCCTCGGCCGCCCCGCCAGGAGCGCGCAATGGATAGCCCGCTCTACCTGTCGTTGCTGGCGGGCCCGGTCGAGGCCGTGCCTGTCCCGAAGGCGCTGACCGACGCCTTCGTCTCGGCCGAGGTGACCGAGTCGGCCACCGAGCGCAGCGGCTTCCAGCTCACCTTCACCCTTGCCGATGAGTCGATCCTGCAGACCTTCCTGCTCCTAACCGCCAGCTCGCCCATACCGCTGCTTCGGGTGATCCTGACCGTCACCTTCGGCGGTCTGCCGCAGGTGATCGCGGACGGCTTGATCGAGCACCACGAGGTCCAGCCTGACGCGATGACGGGCTCGTCAAAGCTGGTGGTGAGCGGACGCGACCTGTGCGGGCTGATGGACCTGATCGAGTTCACCGGGCTGCCATACCCGGCCATGAGCCCCGATCTGCGCGTGCTTCTCATGCTCGCCAAGTACGCCCCCTTCGGGATCGTCCCCGAGGTGATCCCGGTGCCGGTGCCCGACATCTCGATCCCGCTCGAGCAGATCCCGGTGCAGAAGGGCACCGACCTCAGCTACATCGAGCACCTGGCCAAGGAGGCTGGCTACGTCTTCTACCTCACCCCCGGCCCGCTGCCCAGTATGAACCAGGCCTATTGGGGGCCCCAGGTCAGGATCGGGACCCCGCAGCCGGCGCTCAACGTGAACATGGACTCCTGGACCAACGTCGAGAGCCTCAGCTTCCGCTACCAGCCACAGGGCTCGGTCCTCCCGATTGTGTTCATCCAGGAGTCTCTGTCGGGGGTGACGATCCCGATCCCGATCCCGCCGGTGACGCCCTTCAACCCTCCGCTCGGGGTCGTCGTGCCGATTCCCCAGCAGGTGCACCAGCTCACCGACACGGCTAAGCGCTCCCCGGCCGAGGCACTGATGCTGGGATTCGCGGAGGCCGTCAAGTACGCCGACGTGGTCACGGTCGACGGCACCCTCGACGTCGTCCGCTACGGGCAGGTGCTACGCGCCCGCAGCCTCGTCGGCGTTCGCGGAGCGGGACTGGCCTTCGACGGGATGCACTACGTCGACAAGGTCACCCACAAGGTCAAGCCAGGCGAATACAAGCAGTCGTTCACGCTGAAGCGCAACGCCCTCATCTCCGACCTGCCCACCGTGCCGACGGAGCCGTACTGATGGCCGCTCCCAAGCAATTCTTCGGCAAGTACCGGGCCCAGGTGATCGAGAACGTCGACCCGCTCGAGACCGGCCGGATCCTCGTCCAGGTGCCCGACGTCTCCAACATCCTGCCGTCGACCTGGGCGTTGCCCTGCCTGCCCTACGCGGGCATCCAGTCGGGCATGTACGTCGTCCCCGAGATCGGCTCGACGGTGTGGGTGGAATTCGAGCAGGGGAACACCGACTACCCGATCTGGGTCGGCTGCTTCTGGGGCTCGGTGGCGGATGTGCCCGCCCTCGCCCTTGCCACGCCGCCAGGGGTCCCTCAGCTGGTGATCCAGACACCGCTGCAGAACTCGCTGTTGATCAGCGACCTACCCGGCCCGACCGGAGGCATCCTCCTGAAGTCGACGACCGGTGCCCTGATCTCGATCTCCGACACGGGGATCATCATCAGCAACGGGCAGGGCGCGACGATCGCCATGACCGGCCCCGCCGTCACCATCAACGAAGGCGCGCTGGAGATCATCTGATGCCCGGTTTCCTGGTTCAGGAGGGCGCCACGGTGATGTGCGCCCACGGGGGACAGGCCATCGCCACGGTTCCGAACCCATCGGTGACCTGTCTCGGCATGCCCACCTCGGTGATCTCCGATCCCTGGGCGGTGGCCGGATGTCCGGGCGTCCCACCGGCGATCCCTCCCTGTGTCACCGCCCAATGGGCCGTGGGGACCGTCCGCGTCACCTCCTTCGGCCAACCCTTGGTGATCATGGGGGGCGTAGCGATTACGGCTCCCGGCGGCACGCCGCTCGTTCCGGCGCTGACGCAGATGCGGGTGACGGCGACATGAACATCGCCTTTCCCTACGTGATCGACGTCACCGGGCGCACCGCCCAGACCGACGCGCTGACCCACATCGGCGACATGATCGAGCAGGTCCTGTTCACCTCGCCCGGCGAGCGGGTCAACCGGCCGACGTTCGGTAGCGGCACCGCCCAGCTGGTCTTCGCACCGGGCAGCGACGTGCTCGCGGCGGCACAGCAGCAGGCGGTCCAAGCCGGTCTGCAGATGTGGCTCTCAGATCTGATCCAGGTCCAATCGGTGACGGTGAGCGCCGAGGAGGCGACCCTGCAGGTCACCGTCGTGTATACGGTGATCCAGTCTCAAGAGCAGCAGACCCAGCAGTTCGTCTACGGCACGGCGAGCGCGTGATCTACTTCTGCGCGCAGGCCAATCGGCGGGAGCTCGTGCTCCAGAGCCCGTCTCTGAACGGCATCGATTACCTCGAGGTGCTCGGCGACCCTGGCACGGGCACGGAGCTGGCGATCACCTTCCTGAAGGACGCTCGCTCGCTGGCCCTGACCCGGGCCGGCGTCGAGCTCGCCGGAGGCGTGGCCGTCAGCGTCGTCTCGATCGCACCCGCCACCGCCGCCGACCCCACGACGGCGACGATCGTTCTCGACCAGACGGGGGACTTCTCTACCTACACCTTGACGCTGGCTGCGGTGCCCGGCCTCGACCCGCAGCTCTCGAGCGTCGAGTTCTCCTTCAAGGCGGGTTGCGCCACGCCGGCGGACTGCCTGCCCACGAGCTGCTGCCCGAGCCCGGCGGCCGCGCCGCCCGACATCAATTACCTGGCCAAGGACTACAACGGCTTCCTGCAGGTGATGCTCGACCGCCTGGCAGTGCTCGCCCCCACCTGGACCGAGACCCACGCGGCCGATCTGGGCATCGCCATGACCGAGGCGCTCGCCTACGCCGCCGACCACCTCAGCTACCAGCAGGATGCCGTCAGCACGGAGGCCTACCTCGGCACCGCCAGGAGCAGGATCTCGCTGCGCCGGCACGCCCGCTTGGTCGACTACACGATCAGCGAGGGATGTAACGCTCGCACGCTGGTGTTCATCACCGCCGCCGCGAACGCCGTCACCGTGCCCGTGGGGACCGAGTTCTACCTCGGCGGACCGGGTCTGGCCGTCGCTTCCCACAGCGGCGACGCAGTCGCGCGCGCGCTGCTGGCGACCACGCAGCCGGTGTTCGGAGCGATGCAGGGCACCACCCTGTTCACGGCGCACAACGCGATCCAGTTCTACACCTGGGGTGACGGTGACTGCTGCCTCACCACCGGAGCGACGCAGGCGACGCTGTGCGGGCCGCTGCCAGATCTGAAGGTGGGGGAGATCTTGATCTTCGAGGAGGTCCTCGGGCCCGACACCGGCCAGCCCGAGGACGCCAACCCCGACCATCGTTGCGCGGTCTGCCTGACGCAGGTCCTCGCCGCGAAGGACCCGCTGAACGGCACCGACATCGTCGAGATCACCTGGTCCCCCGAGGATGCGCTGCCGATCCCGGTGTGCATTTCCTCGACCTCCGACGCCGCCCATGGCTCGATCCCCGTGGTGGGGGTGAGCGTGGCGCGCGGCAACATCGCACCCGCCGACCACGGCACCTGGATCGCCCCTCCGCTGAGCTCCCCCGATCCGACCGGGGAATCCCTCGGCCAGGTACCACCGCCACCGCCGGCGCCCGATCCGAGCACCGGCTGCAGCTGCGGCGCCACCAGCCCGGTGAGCGCCCCGGTGCCCCGTTACTACCCGAGCCTCGCGCAGGCCCCGCTCACCTTCAGCGTCCCGTTCGCGAGTCCCATCACCTCGGCGGCGGCGTTCCTGGCACCGGATGTCAGCACCGCGAGCGCGGCACAGAACATCATCGTCGCCGACAGCGACCACTTCACCTGGAGCCTGAGCGGCGACCTCCTCTCGAGCGGCCCGGGCGACCGCGGCTTCGTGCTCGAGATCGAGTTCGACGGGACGGTGTTCCTGCGCTTCGGGGACGGTCAGTACGGCATGGCCCCCGACCCCGGCGTCACCTTCTACGCCACCTACCGGACCGGCAACGGTACCTCAGGGAACATCGGGCGCGACACCCTCGCGCACGCCGTCCTGCCCTCCACATGGTTGGGCGTGCTCAGCGACATCGCCTCGGTGCGCAACCCGCTGCCCGGCACCGGCGGGGTCGATCCCGAGGACATGAACCACATCCGGCAGTTCGCTCCGTTCGCCTACGAAGGCCAGGATCGCTGCGTCACCGAGGCCGATTACGGAGCCGCCACGACCGAGCTCACGGGCGGGCTTGCGGCGCGCGGAACGCTGAGGTGGACGGGTAGCTGGTATGCGGCCTTCGTGTCGATCGACCCGGCCGAGCTCACGCCCACGGTCGTCGCCGAGGCGACCACCGGGCTGGGCATGCAGCGGATGATGGGTACCGACGTGGCCGTCGAAGCGGCGGTGATCGTGGGGCTGCAGATCGTGCTCGAGATCTGCGTCGACCCCGGGCACTTCCGCGGCGACGTGTACGACGCGCTGATGGAGATCTTCATCACCGGCGATCAGTGCGACGGGAGCTCCGGCCTGCTCAACGCGTCGAACTTCTCCTTCGGCCAGACCGTCTACGCCAGCCCGCTGATCGCAGCCGCGCAGGCCGTGCAGGGCGTGCTGTCGGTGACCCTCGTCCAGTTCACGCGCATGGACGCGCCGTGGGTCGACGGGATCGCCCTGGGGTGCCTGACCATGGGCCGGCTGGACATCCCCCGCTGTGACAACGATCCCGACCATCTCGACCACGGCACGTTCACCGTGCAGATGGACGGTGGCAAATGAGCATCGGCTGCGAGACGATCAGCCAGCAGCCGTGCGGCTGCTGCTCCGGCGTCAGCTCCGAGACGCCGGAGGCGGTCACCAACCGTCCCGCGCTCTCCTCGGTCGCCTACCGCGCCGGACGCTGGGCGACCTTCGACGCCAGCATGCTGGCAGCCCTCTCTGACCCCGGGTTCCCGGCCCTGGCGTCGCTGCGTACGCGCGAGGACAGCGACTTCTCGGTCGCCCTGCTCGACGCGTGGGCGGTGGTCCTCGACATCCTCACCTTCTACCAGGAGCGCTTCGCCAACGAGGCGTTACTGCGCACCGCGGTCGATCAGCGCTCGGTGTTCGAGCTCGCGCGCCTCGTCGGCTATGAGCCCTCGCCCGGCGTGGCCGCCTCGGCGGTGCTCGCTTTCACCCTCTCCGGCACGCCCGGCGCGCCCGGCACCGTTCGCATTCCCGCGGGATCGCGGGTGCAGAGCGTTCCCGGCCCCGGCCAGACGGCGCAGGTGTTCGAGACCTCCTCTGACCTGACCGCCCAGCTCGGCTGGAACTCACTCCCGGCCCAGACGACGATCCCCTGGCAGCTGCTGGGAGGGGACACCAGCACCTGGGTCACCGGCACGGGCCTGAACATCAACCCAGGCGACGGACTTCTCTTCGTGACGCAGTCGGGGCCGACCGATTTTCACTATGTCACGGCGGTGAGCCCCAATCCCGCTGCCGGTGTCACCCAGCTCGCCTGGGACGAGCCGCTGCGCTCAGACCTGCAGGCCGGCTGGGACGCGAGCGAGGTGAGCATATACGTGTTCGCGAAGAAGGCGGCCCTGTACGGCGTGCAGGCGCCGAGCCCGCAGACGCTCGCGACCGCTGGAAGCAACGCCACCAGCGTCCCCGGTTACCCGAGGGGCAACCCGACACAGAGCAAATGGGATTATCAACCGACCGGGGGGAGCGATCAGGTCAATCTCGACGCCTCCTATCCCGGCCTGGCGCCACCGTCGGGTGGACCGCCGCAGTACCTCGTCCTCACCGGCACCGAGCACCGCTACACCTCGGTATTCCAGATCACGGGAGTGTCAGAGACCAATCCCGCCTTTTACACGCTGACGTCGAAGACGACGCAGCTGACGCTCGATCTGCTCGAGATCCTGAGCGGCGATGTAAACCTCGGGACCGCGGTGATCGGAAAGTTCATCGAGGAGACACCCGAGATCGCCGCCTACGTGCAGAGCACGCCGCTGACTCCGAGCCCCCTGCCCCACACGAACTGGGGGGAGAGCTTCCAGCTGCAGACGGGGATGGTCGTCCCCGTGTACGGATCGTCGTTGACCATCACGGGCGGGCAGTCGCTCCCCACCGGGCAGCCGATCGGGGTCAGCGGTAAGCGGGTGCGCCTGCAGATCATGCTCGACCAGCCGGGCACCTTCACGTTCGTGCCGGCGGGACTGTCAACCGGCTCTCCAGCCTCCGCGGGGCAGGTGTTCTTGATCACGAGCTATCCGCCCCAGCCTGACCAGATCGTGGCCGGCAACGTGCTCTGGGCCGTGCAGACGCTGAGCGGCGTGTCGGGAACCCTGAGCACGCCGTCGACGGCGGGCGCGATCGAGCTGCAGCCCGCCGAGCAGAAGGATCTCACGGTGGGGGAGGCGGCGACCGTGCAGGCGGTGTGGGTGTGCGGCGATGTAACCGCGCTCGTCCTTCCCCAGGCGCTTGCCGGGATCTACGACGCCACCACGGTGACCGTGAACGGCAACGCCGTCGAGGCGACGAACGGCCAGACGGTGCAGGAGATCCTCGGCTCAGGTAACGCGGCCAACGACGCGCTCCAGTTCAAGCTCAAGCAGCCCCCGCTGACGTACGTGACCTCGCCATCGGGCACGGGAGCCCAGTCCACGCTCCAGGTTTGGGTCAATAACCTGCAGTGGACGGAGGTCGCCAATCTCCTCACCTGCGGCCCCGCGGACCGTGCGTTTGTGACCGGCGCGGACGCATCCGGTAGCACAGTCATCACCTTTGGCAACGGCGTCCAGGGGGCCAGGACCCCCACCGGCACCACGAACATCCGCGCCCTCTATCGCACCGGTATCGGCACCTCCGGCATGGTCAGCGCCGGGCAGCTGAGCCAGCCGCTCGACCGCCCCGCCGGGCTGACGTCGGTCACGAACCCGAGTCCGGCCTCAGGTGCAGCCAACCCGGCGACCGCTTCTGAGGCGCGCGCCAGCGCGGCGTTGCCAACGCTCACGATCGGCCGGGTCGTCTCGCTCGAGGACTACCAGAACTATGCGCTCGCGTTCGCCGGGATCGCCAAGGCGTGGGCGACCTGGACGTGGTTCGGCGACGTGCGCGGCGTGTTCCTGACCGTCGCCGGAGCAGGCGGCGCGACGCTGAGCGGCGATGACCCGATCATCAGCTCGCTGTTCGGCGCCATCCAGCTGTGCAGCGAACCGTACGTGCCGCTGACGATCGCCTCCTACGTGCCCGTGCCGTTCACGTTCACCGCCAGCGTTGCCGTCGCCCAGCCCGAGTACGACCCGGGCCAGGTCCTCGCCTCGGTTTGGCAATCGCTATCGGCGGCCTTCGCGTTCGATCAATCTGAGCTCGGCCAGAATGTCGCGGCGAGCGCCATCATCGAGCTCATCCAGCAGGTCCCCGGCGTGATCGCGCTGCAACTGCAGTCCTTCGGGCTCAGCGGCGACGTCGGTTCGACGGTCCCGGCGATCCTGTGCGCCGGCGGGCCGGCGCCGCCCGTCGGCGCCCAGATGCTCCAGCTCGACCCCGCCACCCAGAACTCGATCGGACAGTGGTCGTGAGCCTCGACGCCGATCAGCTGTTCGGGCTGCTGCCCGCGGTCTACCGCACCCGAGACGCGGCCAACGGCGGCCCGCTCAAGGCGCTGTTCGCGGTCATGGCCGCCCAAGGGGCGATCGTCGAGGAGAACATCCAGCAGCTCTACGACGATCAGTTCATCGAAACCTGTGCCGCATGGGTCGTCCCCTACATCGGCGACCTCGTCGGGTACAACTCCGTGTACGAGCTGGGCAGCGGGGGGGAGAGCCGGGCCGAGGTCGCCAACACGATCGGCAGCCGCCGCCGCAAGGGCACCCTGCTCGCACTCGAGCAGGTCGCGATCGACGTCTCGGGGCGAGCCGCGCTGGCCGTCGAGGAATACGGGAGGCTGATCACCACCGCGAGCATGCGTCTCGTCGCCACCGATCACTCCGCCACCGTCGACCTGCGCGACATCGGCGCGCTCGCGCTGCTGGACACGCCGTTCGAGACCTCGAATCACACGATCGACGTCCGCCGGATCGCGCCGCGCCTGCGGACGGCCGCCACGCCGGACACGGCCCCGTTGGACATCGCCCTGCACGGGCCGGGCCGCTTTGACATCGCCGATGTGGCGATCCATCTCTGGCGCTGGCAGCAGAGCTTCCAGGTCGTCGCGGCACCCGCCTTCGTGGTCGACGAGCAGCGATACATGTTCAGCCCCCTCGGGGCGGACATGCCCCTGTTCTCGAACCCCGCTCCCCGTACGGCGTTCACCAGCCTGACCACCCGCTCGGACGTGCCGGCCCCGATCGCGCGATCGGAGCTGCT
>Ga0302325_10003767_pt1 | contig 35450 bp, 28 predicted proteins | sample Palsa_T0_2_FD_201948 | JGI IMG/M metagenome (GOLD analysis project Ga0302325, IMG submission 201948) | Peat permafrost microbial communities from Stordalen Mire near Abisko, Sweden - Palsa_T0_2 | ecosystem: Environmental > Terrestrial > Soil > Palsa > Peat permafrost | place: Sweden: Abisko...
CGAAATATCCGGCTTCCTGCGTCGAGAACACCATCGCGCCCACGCAGCGTTCGCCGACGATCAAGGGAAAGGCGCCGATCGCGCGGACGCCTTCGTCGTACGACGTCCCAAAGACGGCGCGTGCGGCCCCGCTCACTGCGTTCAAATCGTTGATGATGGCAGGTCTAGCGTAGCGCAGTGCCTCCGACACGACCCCGCGCTGATTCTTCAAATTACTCTTCACGAGGCGCTCCAAAGCGGCAACGTCGCGCGACCAGCCGGCCGAGCACGGGATGCAAACATTCGCCTCTCCGGCCTCGATGCTAACCACGAATACGCTTACGTAGCCGGCAACCTCGAACACGATGCGGCACACGTTTGCGTAGAGGCTTCCACCGTCGCTGGGGCGCAGAATCGGCTCGTTGACGGCCGAGAGCACGTCACGTATTCGGCTCAGGCGGACGACGCGGTGTTGCTCGTTGATGAAATCCAGGGCGAACGACAGATTTCCGGCCACGTCGCTGAGCAGCCCGATTTCTTCGACCGTGAAAAACCCGACTTCGCTCGTCGCGATGACCATAGCACCAATGGCATTCCCTGCGACGGTTAGCGGAAAGGCCCCATGCGACCGAACGCCTGCGGCCCACCACTCGCGTCGCTTTCCGATCGACAGGTCATCGCTGAGATCGTTGACGACGATCGCGGCGTTCTTTCGCACCGCGTCCAACAACGCTCCCGCATTAGACTCGAGCTCGGGAGAGACGCTCCCGAGCCACTCTTCGAGCGTCCATTTGAGCGGAAGGCCGGCCCACGCGTCGATCGAAAAAGTCGCAGCTACGTCCTTGCGCGAAAGGATCGTCGCAATCGGAAACTTCCCGATCTCCGTCGCGATGCGGCATGCCTCCCCGAACAGCGCGTCGCGATCGCGATGGCGAACGATTGCATGGTCGATAGCGGACATGACGTCGCGGATGGCGCCCAATCGCGCAACCCGCATCTCGGCATGGAGCAGCAGCCGCCTTTGTTCCGCTTGCTCGAGAGCGCGGGTTACAGCGCCCGGTAAGCGAACCGGGTTGTTTTTCTGGACGTAGTCAACCGCGCCGTTTTGCACGGCGATCGCGAGGCTCTCCTCGCTGAGTGTCCCGGTCACGAATATCAACGGAATGATCGGGTACTCCGTCGTTGCGATCCGCAGCGCAGTCTCACCGTCGAAATTCGGGCATGCGAAGTCACACAAGATGAGATCGGGGTCGAAGTCCGCGAGCGCTCCGCGATACGCAGCCTCCGTCCACACGACTCTTGCCTCGACTCGGAGATCAGCCTGGCGGAGGGCATCGAGCTCGCTCTCGGCAACGGCCGGATTGTCCTCGACGACGAGGACCTTTATCGGCGGGATGGTCCGGAAGGCCACGCCGTCAACCGCCGAGGACGCCGGCGCGCCGGCGATCCGGTTGGGCGACGCGTCCATGCTGCCGATCTAGGCTGATTCTTTTGATCCAAAATCATTCGATTGGGACCATTTGGCTTCCCCCGCCGCCGAGTAACCTCGGCCGAGACAGTCGAAGACGCCGGGATGGCCTCGTGGGGATTCGTTTTGACCGCATTTGGTCTGATCAGCGTTGCGGCGACGCCCTCGCCGCCTGCGCCTTCGCCGCTGCCGGCGCTGCATGAAATCGGTCACGTGCGGGTGACGACGCCGCTCTGCGTCAGCGAATTGCAGCACGCCGGCCTGGCGATCGCGAACATCCTGTCGGCGGACGCGTCGATTGCCCAAGCCTCCGACTCGCTGCACAAAGGCGGAATGGACTGGAGCGAGGTCGACAAAACCCACGCGACCCAGCGCTACGTCCACACCTTCGTCGAGCTGCGCGCGTCCTCGCTTGCGGCGCTGCACGCTGCCCAAGCGCTGCAGGCCGGCGCAAACGACGCGACCGATCCGCAGCAGAAAGCCGCGTTCGTGGCCTTCGCCCAGTCGCTCGAAGGCGTCGCCGCGCGCCAGAAAAAGATGGCGGAAGATCTCGGCCGCTTTACCGCGTATCTCGAGGCCCACCATCCCGTGAACCAATTCCGATCGATGGAAGAGGCCGACAACCTCACGATCTCATCGCACGCCGCAGGCTCGCCGCTGCGCGGCGATCTGCGCGACTACCAGACCCCTACCCTCGACAAACTCGCCGCCGAGCTCGGGGACCGCTTCGACTCCGACAGTGCCGGCGTCCAAAAAGACGAAGACACCGCCTCGACGCGAATCGACCCCGCTTTCGAGGGCTGCTAGCGAACGCGCAGTTTGCGCCCGAAGCGAAGCGCCGTAGCCCTGTCATCCTGAGCGAAGCGCCGTAGGCGCGCAGTCGAAGGACCACACGTAGTATGGCCCCTCGACAAGCTCGGGGTGACAATGCGGTTTTGTTTAAGGGACGTTGCCGGTGGTGGCGACCGAGGTTGTGATGTCGGCTTGGCCGTTCGGGCCGGTGATCGGCGGGGCAGCCTTGCCGTCTGAAGTCGGGAAGGAGGCGGTCGAGAGCGGCCAGTCGACGGCGAAACCGTACACGACATAGCCGTCGCCCGATTCGGCCGTGCCGGCCGTCGCGGTATTCTGCGCTGAGGAGCAGAACGTCGGCGGCTGCGCTGTATTTGGAGGAGCCGCACCGATGTTGTCGGGAACCGTCACCGTCGCCGTGCCGGGAGTTACTTTAAAGGTATAGTAATATGGCTCGACTCCCGAGAGCTGACAGGAGTTGCCGGCCTGTGCGAGGCTCATCGGATCGAGCGTGCCGACGTTGACGATCTCGAGGTACTCTTCGGTGATCCCCGCGCCGCCGGGAAAATTCGTCGCGATCGTGCCGCCGCCGGTGCCGTCCGGCGTAAACGTCGGCGGCGTCGTCCACCCCGGCAGAACCGTCGTCGCGGTCAATCCCGCGGCGGCGGTTTTCGTCCCGTAGCTTTCCTTACCGGTCGTCGTGTTGATGCCGGTCGGAATGACGACGCTCAGCGTATAGGTGCCGCTCTTCGGCACGGCCTGGAAATCGACGAAACCGAGCGTAAATCCGGGGTACGCGCCGGGCGCGAGGTTTCCCGAGCCGCCGAACGTTCCGTCCTGCGTCGAGGTGTGCCCCGGCGGAACGAACGCCGGCGGTCCGCCGACATAGAAGTATTGATCCGTCAGCCCGTTCGGATTCGGCGCCGGCACGCCGGCGACAAGCGCCGGGTTTTCGACGGCATAGTACGGCAGCGGTGCGGGAATCAGGTTCGGCACGGTACTTGAATTCGTATTCGCCGCCGGCAAAAAGCCGAACGACGACGCGATCGATGCGTTCCCGCCGGGCGGATCGAACGTGGTCGAAGGCGGCGAGACTACGAGCGATGTCGGGTTCGTTCCCGTGATCGCGTCGGTTCCCGCATCAGCGTACGCGTCGGGAGCGCTCGGAACGACGAAACCCGGCGGCCCGACGATGCTCGGCGCGTTTTGCAGGATGCTCGTGCCGACGTACGGCGCGACGTTTTGGCGCAGGGTCTCGATCGAATCGAGGCCGACGGCGCCCGCGATGTTTGCGGTCCCGACCGCGAACTGCAAGGTCGACTGCGTGATCGGATTGACTTTGTGAACGGTCGGCGGCGCGAGGCTCTGTTGGACGCCCGACCCCGAGCAGGCGCTCAGCGCAACGAGAAACCCGGCCGCAAGTGCCGACTTAAAAACGTTATTCATGGCAACCTACTAGAGATCGTACTGGAAGTACAAGCGGTATGTGGTCGGCGGCTCGAGCGCCCCCAGCAACGGAGTGGTTGGGATGTTATACGCGCCGTACGGATATTGGGCGCGGTTCACGAGCGGCGCTTGGCCAGGGAACGCCGCGCCGGTTACGCTTTGGCCGGTCAGCGGCCCGGCGACGCCCGTGGCCGCCGGATAATAGTTGAGGTTGACGAGGGGCACACCGTAATACGCGTTGTTGAACAAGTCCAGGACCTGCACGCCGAAGGTTTCGCGCTTCCCCGGCGGCTTGTACTCGAGCGTGAGGTCGGCGTCAATCTGCGGGCGCGACAACTCCCCGCCGCCGGACGAGGTCTCCGGCGTTCCGCGCGCGGCAGCAATGTTCGGCGCCGTGATGCTGCCGGGATTCGCGGGATCGATATACAACGAGGCGCCGCCGGGACCATATTGATCGGCCACGTTGGTGTTGGGAACGTTGGTTGCGACCCCGTTGTTCAGGATGATCGGTGTCAACAGGCCCGAGCCGTACGGAAAGCCCGACGTAACGTTGATCACCGGATTGATCCGGAATCCCCCGGCGGTTTTGTACGATACGCCGATGTGACCCGTAAACGGACTGACGAAACCCGCGCGGTAGAGGTTCCCGGCCGCGATCGATTGCGGTAGAATGATCGGCTCGCTGTCTTGAGCGTACGGGTTGTCGCCCGCCGGCGGCGTCGTCGTAAACTCGTTCACGTAGGAGGCGGACACGAAGCCGGTCAGACCGCGTGGACGCTCCGGCAGCGTGTACTCCACGGATAAGCCGGTCGTGGTGTTCCTCCCGACCGAATTGTTCGAGAGCGTGCCGGGCTGGTAGACGCCGGTCAAGGGGTTGAACACGAGCGGCGCGGTGATCGCCGTTACCTTATAGCCTTGACGCGCGAACGGCGCGATCTTGATCGCCGAGCCATTGGGGAACTGGTGCGAGAAATTGAGATCGAAGTTGTCGTAGATGCCCGGCTGGACGGACGAGACTTCGGGGAAGAACGCGTCGTTTACCCCGTATAGCAACTCGCCGTAGTTCGCACACGGCCGGCCGAGCGTTAAGTTCGTCCCGACCGAGCCTTTGTAGGAGGGCGGGGTCTTCGGCCCCGCACCGACGGGAAACGGCAACATGGGAAAGCAGTTGCTGTTGCCGATGGGGGTTACGCCCGTGTACGGGTTGCCAGTAGGGATGAAGTTTGGGTTGAGCGGGATATTCGCGAACTGTTGATAGTAAGCGTCGGATTCGGGGCTGGCGAGGTCACCCCCGGCGCCGATGACGATCGAGCGCCCGTATGATGCCTCGAGCGAGTCGCGGCGCGTTATGAGCCAGGCTGCGCCAAGCCGCGGCTCGAGGAAGTGCGGCGTCTCGACGAAGGGATAGTTTGCGATGTAGGGCGTCGTTGGCGACCCGGGCACGGGTTGCACGTTTTCGTCGGCGTAGGCCAGATTGGAGCCGAAGCCTTCGTTGAGCAAATCGTACCGCACGCCGCCGTCGAAACGCACGTTGTTGCTCACCTGCACTTGGTCGCGAATGCCAAGACCCCACGTGTTCTGCAGTTGAGTAGAATCGAGATAGAACGGGGGAACCCGCGGCGTTCCTCCCTTCGTGTAGAAGAATTGCTGCAAGTAACACCCGCCCGCGATGGGACACGGGTTGCTCGCGCTGACGGGCGCGTTCGGGTTGGGCGGCCGCAAGAAATCAACCGCATCGGGACCGATGTCGAAAAGTCCGACGTACGGCGAGAGCGATGAAAACGCCGGCCGGTTGAATTCGTAACTGCCCGACAGCGTCAGCAAGTTCTTGCGATCGGCCTGTTTGTCGAGTTCGAAGCTGCCGCCCGTGCGCGACCCGCCGGAGGTTTGCTCGGTGTTGGTGATAGCGCCGACACCGGCGATTGCGGTACCGCCGGAGGGATCCCCCTCGCTGAAAACGTTCGAGTGGAAGAAGCGCACTGCAAGGTTCGTCGTAGCGTTGAACGAGTTGTCGTATTCGAACTTCAAGAAATTCGTGCTGTCGATGTCCGCATACGGGGGCGTCGAGAGCGGTCCCGTTAACGAGGTCTGGCCTTGCTCGCGTCCGATGATGCTCTGGATCTGGGACGGCGTAAGGCCGTTCGGGGCGAGTGGACTGCTCGTATAAAACTGTAACTGCGGCAAAATGTCCGGTGCGTCGGACGGATAGTAGAGCGTTAGTCCCGAGTAGTTGGCGAGGTCGTCCTCGGTGTGGTTGATGTAGAGGAACTGCAGCGACTGCGCGTTATTTGCGCCGAACTTATAGACGAAATTGTTGACGAAATCTTGTTGCTCGGTATAGGAATTCGCGAGCTGTGATCCACCGCCGCCTTGGATGCCGTTATCGAAGCCGCTCGAACCCCACGGACCGTACTGGTAGCTGTAGTTGTGCGCGAAAAAAGAGAAGTAATCGGAGAACCGGCCATTCGGCGTCGCGGCGCCATAAGCGAAATTCAGTTGGTGATCGAACGGCCGCGTGAGCAGCTCGCCGTCCAGAGTCCCGGTGCCGGGATACGCTCCGCGCTGGATAACGAGGTTGACTACGCCCGCGCCGGCGTTGCCTTGGCTTGGGTCACCCGCTCCCGGAACGACCTGCACGCGGCTGATGCCGTTGAAGAACATGTTGTTTGCGCTGAGCCCGAAGCCGGGATCCGTGAAGTCAACGCCGTCAACTTGATAGTGCACCTGGTCGAACTCACTGCCTTGCAGGATCAGGTTGCCCATCGAATCCTTCTGAAAACCGGGAACCGCAAGCAGCGCGGCCGCCTCGTCCGACGACGAGGCTTTGCCTTGCGCCGCCTGCAGTACGCTGCCGCTAACGGTGAACTGCGGAACGGTCTGGTTCGGCTGGAACGCGCTCGCTGCCGAGCGCGCCGTGACTCGCGCGATCTGATGGAGTGCATTCGCGGGTTGAAGCTTCAGCGTACCGAGGGGGTACGTGTCGCCGCCGGGAACGGTGATGCCCGACTGCGAGATGGCTTCGAAGCCCTGCGCTTCGACCGAAATCGTGTACGTGTCGACCGGGACGCCGAGGAACTGAAAGAAGCCTTTGGCGTCGCTGCGCTGCGTGTACGAACCGGTCGGCGCAGCGATCGCAACCCGCGCGCCCGCAACCGGTGCGCCGCTCTGCGAGACGATCGTGCCGTTGATGTTGCCGGTTTCGCCGCCGACCGCGCGGGCCGGGCCACACGTGGCCGCGAGCAGCCCGGCGACGACCGCGAGCGCGCCGAGCGCTCGAACAAATGCAAACAGCACGGAACGGGGAAGCATCATTGGTTAACCCTCGCATAACAGAAACTTCAGCGAGCCGATGACCGAGGGTAGCTCACTGCCCTGGCTTTGTCGCAGCGCGCTTAACGCCTTCTTGACAAATGGCCTAGCGGTCAGCCGGGTCCAGTGCGTCGCGAAGACCGTCCCCGAGTAGATTGAAGCCGAGCACGAGCACGGTGATCGAGAGGCCGGGGAAGATCAACGCCCAGGGCGCCGAGATCCAATAATCGCGCGCGTCGTTGAGCATCGCGCCCCACTCGGGCGCCGGCGGTCGGGCGCCGAGCCCGAGGTACGAAAGCCCCGCGGCCTCGAGTTCGGCCGTTGCGATCCCAAGCGTCGCCTGCACGAGCAGCGGAGCCGCGATGTTGGGCAGCACATGCCGCGCGAGCGTGCGCCCGGTCGGTACGCCGAGCGCGCGGGCCGCCTCGATGAATTCGAGCTGCGCGACGGCCAAGGTCGACGAACGCGCCAGCCGCGCGTACTGCGGGACGTAAACGATCCCAAGTGCGAGCATCAGATTGGTAATGCTCGGACCGAGGACGGTCGTGATCGCGATCGCCAAGATGATCGAAGGAAAGGCCAACATCACGTCCATCGCGCTCATCAACACCCCGCCCACGGCGCCGCGAAAGAAACCGGCGACGACGCCGATCGCAGTCCCTGCGGTAATCGCGACGCCGACGGCAACAAAGCCGATCGCAACCGAAAACCGCGCGCCGAAGAGCATTCGCGCGAAGACGTCGCGGCCGAGCTTATCGGTTCCGAAGAAGTGCAACGGGCTTGGCGGCGAGCTCCCGAGCCTTAAGTTCTGGGCCAGCGGGTCGTATCGGCCGAGTAGCGGCGCAAGCAGGCCGGCGAGAACGATCGCGGTCACGATGAGCGCGCCCGCCGAGGCACCGGGCGTTCGGCGAAAGCGCCGCAGAGCGTCGCCGAAATAGGTTCGCTGCACGAGCCAAAATGCGCCCATGGTTCGCGCCGGCCCTGTGCGGGGGTTCTCGGATTTGTCGCGCGAACAGTCGCGCATGACGGTCATGGCGTCGTGCGATGACTAGCTGGCCGCTTGGGATACTAGCGGTCGCGCTGCTCGCCGCGCCCGCAGGTCAGGACCCCGCCGCTCCCGCGAGCGCGGCGCCCGCGCCACCGGATGCCGCGGCGAGCTCGGCGCTGAAACCGGCGCTGCCGGATCCGGAAGAACGCGAACTGAAACTCGCGCCGCTCAAAGAGATCGGCCACGTCAAGGCGACGACCGCGTTCTGCCAAGCGATCATCGATCATGCGGTGAAGGCGGTAACCCTCGGCATCGACAACGATCGGCGGATCGAGGTCGTCCAGCAGACGATGCGCTCGAGCGATTTCGATTCCAGCCTGCTTTCGAAGAATCGCGCGCTGCTCGACCTTACCAACCAGAACGGCCCGCTCACCGAACAAGCGGTTGCGGCCGAGAAAGCGGCCAAAGCCTTGCGCGTCGATGCCGAGAAAGCGCCGACCCCCGAAGAAGCAAAAGAGCTGAACGCGTTCGCCGACGCGCTCGACGGCGCGCTGCACCGCCAACGCACGATCGCACGCGACGTCGCAAGCATGATCGCGATCTTCAACATGCACCCCAACGTCACGAAGGATGAGCGTGATGAAGCAGTCGTGAACGAGCAGCTCAAAGACGGCTACCGCGGCAACGTCGCCTACACATCTGCCGACGACCGCGTGATGCCGCTCCTCACCAAAATTGCCAAAGACGGCGCCGACGACATCGTGACTCGCCAGGGCGGAATCACCCACGACGAACTGCAGGCCGCCGACTTAGTAGAACCGGTTTTCGGCGGCTGCTAAACAGGCGGCCCCGCGTGGCAACGGCGTCACGGGGCCCTAAAAAGAGGGCCCCGGCGGCACGCCGGAGCCCTTCGGAGGTGAGCCCCTATTAGTATTATCGGGTGCGAATCGATTGCGCCGGCCGTCGAAGCATCTGCAACGCGGGATGATGCACGAACGTTCTAAGGCGCGCATCGGCTGCCAGTTCCTGATAGGCCGGTGCCGACGAGATCGTGATGTCGTCTTCACCTTTAGCGCCCAAGATCGCCGGTGACGGATTGCCGAGACTGCTCGGGTAGGACGACTCAAATGCCGGATAGTCGAACCCGAGCCCCTGGACCGTGAACACGTCGCCTGGCGTCGCGGTCGCACCATTCGCGGTCGTATTGGCAGCCGCCGTGCAAATCGACGGCGCACCACCAGGGCCGGCCGCCGGCCCGAGCGTATAGGTGCCCGACGTTGTGCCCTCGATCGTGTAGTAGACAGGCGCCGTGTCCGTGGCGCCGTTGCAGCTCGAGGGCTCCGGCGGCGGCGTGGCGCCGGCGGGGCTCGGAGGCGCCGTCGGTACCGGCCCGTAGTCGACGACTTCGACATAGGCCTCGGTAACGCCGGCCGGAAGGGTGACGGCAAAGGTCGCGCCGCCGTCGCCGCTCGCGTCGAGCGTTGGAGCCGGCGGCGGGGCCCAGCTGGGCAGCGTCGTCAACGTCGTCGGCAGCGTAAAGGACTTGCTCGTCCCCAACGTCCCGATGTTCGTCGGCAGGGCAACCGCCATCGTGTACGTGCCGCCGGCCACCGGCGCTAGGCCTTCAAACACGTCGAGGCCCATGCTGAGGCCGGCGTAACCGGGCGGCACTCCGCCATTTCCTACCGGAGACTGACCGTTCCCGAGAAGGTCGAAAGCCGGAGGGCCACCCCACCCGCTTGGAATCTGGTTGGGATCGCCCCCGGTGACGGAGAGCGCGTCGTACACCGGAACCGGATACGGTGCAACCGTGTACGTTGCCCCGAGCTGGTTGTAGTTGGACGGTTCGAGCCCGAGGCCCGAGACTTGACCCGTGACACCGAACGTCGTCACGTTCGTTGCCGTTTGCGCGGTCGACTTCATCGCCGTACTCTCGCCGGGGGCCGGTCCTCCGGCGTCGATCGTTGCATAGAATGGATCGGCGGTCGGTGCCGTTGCGGGCAGTGTGCCGGCGACCGTGAAGGTCGGTGAATTAACGGACGACCCGCTGTCGCCGGGCGCCGTGTTCCCGGGACCTTGGCGGTAGGTTGTGACGACGTTGAGACCCGTCGCCGCTACGCCTGCGCCGGCGTCGCCGTAGATGTTCGCCGTGCCGACCGCCAATTGCAACACGTTGGTCTTGACGGAGGCGACGTGTGGTGGTGCCGGGGAGTTGACCCCGTTGCTCGGGCCGCAGCCCGCCGCCGTTAACGCGACGAGCGTGCCGGCCGCAACTGCAAAGATAGCGAGGTGCGCGCCTGCATGGCGAAGCCCTAGCTGAAACGCCTTGGAGATCATATGTCCCTCTGTTGTTTCTTTAGAGAACGCGGGGCTACCGAGGAGCCATACGTCAAAGAGCGTTTATAGGATGCCGGAGGCCCACGACTACCTCTGATAGTTCCGTCGCAGTCCGCCTGACGAAGGGTTTCGTTTTGCCCGGACTTTCAAGCTCCTTTAAGCATTTCGGAGCATTTTTCGGCGACAAATCGTAACCGGTTCTTGCTTTAGAGGGCGATACCAATAGGGACCGGATGCCCACTAGTGGAGGATTTCCGGGACGCCTCAGACTTCCATCACCACCGGGATGACGATCGGCTTGCGTCGCGTTCGCTCGTAGACCGCCTTCGAGAGGCCTTGGCGGATGTGTTCCTTCACCGTCGGCACGTCGCGGATGCCCTCCGCCGAGCAGCCGCTGAGGATCTCGCTGACCCGCCGCTCGAGCTCGCGTGTGACGTCTTCGGATTCGGGCAGATAGAAGACGCCACGCGAGACCAAATCGGGGCCGGCGACGACCCGCGCTTCTTCCGCGTCAACGGTGACCACGACCATCATGATGCCGTCCGCCGAGAGGTGCTTGCGATCGCGTAGAACTGCTTCGCCGATGTCGCCGACGCCGCTGCCGTCGACCATAACGTTGCCGCCGTAGGTCTTGCCGACTTTTTCAGCGCCGCCGGGCGTAAACTCGAGCACGTCGCCGTTTTCGATCACGAAGCAGTTTTCAGGCTCGACGCCGGTCTTTTGGGCGAGGCCGGCGTGCATCACGAGCATCCGGTACTCGCCGTGAATCGGGATGAAGTACTTCGGCCGCACGAGATTGAGCATCAGCAAGAGTTCTTCTTGCGAGGCGTGGCCCGAGACGTGGGCCGGGACGCTGCTCGTGCCGTGGACGACGGTCGCGCCGAGCCGGTAGAGGTTGTTGATCGTCTTGCCGACGCTCTTCTCGTTGCCGGGGATCGGGGTCGCGCTGATCACGACGGTGTCGCCCGCCAGAATCTTCACCCGCGGATGATCCCGCACCGCAAGCCGCGAGAGCGCGGACATCGGCTCGCCTTGCGAGCCGGTCGTGATGATGACGACCTCGTTGGGCGGATACTCGTCGATCTGTTCGAGCCGGATCATCCGGTCGGCCGGAAGTTTGAGGTAGCCGAGTTCGGTCGAATAGTGAACGACGTTCATGAGCGAGCGCCCGAGTAGCGCGATCCTGCGGCCGAAGCGAACCGCTTGATCGACGACTTGCTGGATGCGCGGCACGTTCGATGCGAACGAGGTGACGATGATTCGTCCTGGCGCGCGCGCGAAGATGTTCGCGAACGCATCGCCGACGACGCGCTCGGAGGGCGTATGGCCGGGCCGTTCGGCGTTCGTCGAGTCGGAGAGCATGCAGAGCACGCCGTCTTCCCCGATCCCGGCGATCGCCGCAAAATCTGCCGGCTTCCCGTCGATGGGCGTTTGATCGAATTTGAAATCTCCGGTGTGAAAGATCGTTCCGACTTCGGTGTGGATCGCGAGCGCGCAGCAGCCGGCTAGGCTATGGTTGATGTGAATGAACTCGGTCTCGATCGCACCGTAGGTGACGACTTGGCCGGGCTCGATCGAGACGAACAGGCGATCTCCGGCCTTCTGATCGCGCAGCTTGGCACGGATCAGCGCGAGCGACAGCGGCGTACCGACGACCGGGATCTCGAACTCGCGCAAGAGGTACGGGATGCCGCCGATATGATCTTCGTGCCCGTGGGTGACGAGCAGCGCGCGGAACTTGTCGCGGCGCTCGCGGAGGTACGAGAAGTCGTTGATGACGATGTCGACGCCGAGCATGTCGTCGTCGGGAAACATCAGACCGCAGTCGACGACGACGAGGTCGTCGCGGGTCTCGATGACCGTCATGTTCCGGCCGATTTCGCCGCACCCGCCCAGCGGAACGATGCGGACGTAGGGCCCCTCGGGTGGCTCGGCGACGATGAGCGAGGTGGCCGGAGAGCGGCCGTTGCTCTGATTCAAAAACGATCTTTCGGGCTTGCGATACGGAGCGCACCGCGTGAAGGTCCCCGGGAGGCCACACGATGCTCCGCGCTTGTTTCGTTACGCTGCTCGTTCTAACCGTTTCCGCCTGGGCCGTCGCTGCACCGGCCGAGCGCCCCGTTTGCGCCGAAAGGCACGCTCCGCACGCGCGCAAGGCGCCGGCGAAGCCCGCACCGGGCCGCGACTTCACGTCGGATCAGCTCTTCTCGCTGCGCGAACGCCGCCGCATCGCCGCCTACCTGCGGATGCGCCTCCTTGAAATGAGGGAAGCCGGCCTCGAACGCGCCGCCGAAGCAGTAAAGCGCCGGCTGCCGGCCGGCGCCTTGTTTGAAGGCTCGGCACGTTGCGCCGCGGGGCCCGGGCCTTAGGCACCAAGCATTAAGGCGCAAAGAGCGAACAGGTCCGCACGTGACGACTTTGACGCCTCCGTCCCAGGCGCCGCCGGAGCGCCCGGCGCGCGCCGGGTTCAGCTTGCCGCTCGACATCGTCATCGCGCCCGGCCGAGCCTTCACGAAGATCGCGAAGACCAACGAGTGGCTACCCTCACTGGGTGTCATCGTCGCGCTCGGCCTGGTGACAAGCACGCTCTTCACCCCCGCGATCCTGCATATCGCGATCACGAGCGGCCCGCGCCCGGCCCATCCGCTCACGCCGGCGGAGACGCGGACCACCCAGTCGCAAATCATGTTCGGGCTCGGAGCCCGTGCGGTGCTGATCCCGCTGATGATGGCCGCCCTCACCGCGGCGCCGCTCACGATCGCAGCGCGCTTTAGCGATCCGCAGGCACCGTACGTGCGCTACTTCGCGCTCGCAACGAACTGCCTGGTCCCTTCGGCGCTCGGCGACCTCGCGCACGCGATTGCCGTCGCGATCCACCCTGCGTCGAGCTACAACGACATCCGGTCTCTGCAACTGGCGCTGCCCGACAACCTCGGCATCTTTGCCGCGCCGGGGAACGACCGTGAGTTGGATTTTCTCTCGCACTTCGATATCGGCGATGCGTGGTCGTTCATCCTCATCGCGTTTGGCTTCTCATTGTTCGCAAACGTGCGTTTCACGAGCGCACTGATCCTTGCGTTCGCGATGGATTTCGTCTATGCGTTTATCTTTGATTGAGAGGAACGGCGGCCTGTCCGTCGCGTGGGACGTCGTCGTCGCGCCGCAAAGCGCGTTCGAGGCGCTGCGCGAGCGCCCGCAGTGGGTCTGGGCGTTCGCCCTCACCTGCGCGCTCGGCATGGTGGGCGCCATCTTGGAAATTCCGGCCGGCGCTCACGTCGCCGCGGCGACGATCGCCGACCAAGCGGCTCACGATCCCACCATGGCCGTGCTCTCGCCCGATCGAATCGCGGCGATGACGCGCTACCAGGTAAGCACGCAACGATGGTTCTGGCTCGGCTGGCCGCTCGTGGTGCTGACGGCGACGTCGCTCGCCACACTGCTGATGCTCGCCTTCGATCGGCTGACGCGCGGCAGCGCGAGCTTCGCGAAACTGTTTGCGCTCGCGATGAACGTGGCAATCCTCAACTATGGGATCGGGTTTCTCGTCATCGGGGTTTTGTGTGCGTTGCGTTCGCCCGAAGATTTTTCGGCGCCGTCGGATATCGCGCGGTTGACGCCGAGCCTTGCGTGGTTCGCGCCGGCCGCGTCGCCGAAGGTTACGGCGTTCTTCGTCGGGTTCAATCCGTTTCAGATCTGGTCGTTCGTGCTGCTGGCCCTCGGCCTGCGGACGATCGCCGGGTTCGCGCCGGCGGGCTCGTACATCGTCGCCGCGGCCGTGGTGCTCGCCGGGCTGCTGTTCCCGGTGCTCGTCGCGCGATGACGGCCGCGCGCATGTTTGCGGCGCTCGCCGCGCTTTGGGCCGCGACGCTGCCCTGCGGTGCGCTGGCCGGCCACCACGACCGTCCGACCGGCGGCACGCTCGAGGCCGAGGCGGCTGCAACGGCGCCGCCGCCGGTGTTCGTCCCCGGCGTCTTCGACGGCGAACCGGGGAATCGCGCGCCGTTGCGGCTCGACGCGCTGGGCGCCGTCAGCTACGCGCTCGGCCATGCGCCGTCCCTGCTCGCGCAGCGCGCGACCGTGCTCTCGCACGATTCAACCTTCACCAAAGTCCGCGCGGGTGAGTATCCGAGCGCGGGCGGCCTGTTGCAAAACGAAATCGCGAAGTCGGCGAACCAGCCGGGTCAGTTCGCCCAATTCGGCATCTCCCCGGCGAGCAATTTCTCGGAAAACACGGCCGAGCTGCAGTCGACGTACACGCTCTACAACGGCGGCCAGCAACTCTTAGCGCAGCAAGCGAAGAAGCAAGTCGAGAACGCACAGTTCGAGTTGCGCCGGCAGGAAGAGCAGACGGCGATCGCCGTTTCCAACGCTTTCTATGCCCTCGCCGCCGACCGCGGTATCGTCATGCTCGACGAAAACGACCTGGCTTATCAGCAAGCGCTGCTGCAAATCGCGCGCGACGAGGAACGCGTCGGGCGCATTGCCGGGGTGGACGTGCTGAAGGCCGAGGTCGCGGTCGCGCGCAGCGAGTCCGCGCTCGTCGGCGCGCGCGCAACCGAGCAGAACGACCGCGAAGCGCTCGCCGTGCAAATCGGCGCCCCGGCCACGACGACGTTCGACGTGCCGGAGCCGCTGCCGGAGCCGGCAGTTCCGGCGACGCCGCTCGATCAGCTCGCCGAGATCGCCAAGATAAATCGTCCCGAGATCGGCGAGGCGCGCACGGCACTCGACGCTTCGAAGCTCGGCGACGCAGCGGTCGACAACGACCTGCGACCTACCGTCACCGTCAACGGCTCGTTTGGAAGCCAGGTCTCGCCGACCGAATTCGTGCAGGAGCAAAATGAGATCGACCAAAGCAACGCCGCGGCAATCGCGAGCTACAATTCCGAAAAGATGCTCTTTCCGACGCTCGTCATTCCCGCGCCGACGCTGATCCCGCCGGTGGACCGGCACGTGCCCGGGTTCTGGCAGTTCAACATCGTTTCGACATTCCAAGTACCGCTCTACGATTACGGCCAGCGCGCCGCCGAACACCACTCCGCGCGGGCGCAAATCCAGTCGTCGCTGGCCGGCCTCTACAACGCCTACGACTCGGTCGAGGCGGACGTCGATGCCGCTAGCCGCAACTTGGACGCGGCCGCCGAGAGATTGCGGCTCGCGAAGATCTCGGCACGGCTCGGCACGGAAACCGCGCGGATCGCGCAACTGCAGTACCGCAGCGGCTTAATTTCGTTTACCGACGTTACTCAAACCGAGCAGACCGCGCTCTCGGCGCAAAACGATTTGGTCGCCGCGCGCGTGCAGTACGTGACCGCGCTCATCAAACTTCGCGTTGCGCTCGCGCCGCCGAGCACCGCCGCCGCCGCCGACCTTCGAGGATTGTAGTTTTGAATCGACGCCGCAACACGCTTATCGCCATCGGTGGCATCGTCCTGATCGTGATCGTCGGGCTCGTCGTCCGCCGCGGGCAAAACGCGGTCGCCGTCCAAGAGCGCGTCGTGCACTACGCCGACTTTCAGACGAAGTTGCCCGAGACGGGGGTCATCCAGTTGCCCCGCACGGTTACGATTCCGGCCGGCGTCCCGGGCAACATCGAGGCGATCTTCGTGCGGGCGGGCGAGCGCGTGTCCGCCGGCCGGCTGCTCGCCACGATCTTCAACGCGCAGATAACCTCGAACGTGCGCGACGCCGAAGAAACCGCGGTCTCGGCGCAGGGCCACACGCAAAGCGTCGCCGAGACCAACGCCGTGCTGCCCGAACAAAACCGCTCGAGCGTGCTGCAAGCCGAAGCGAACGTCGTGGCCGCGCGCTCGCAGGAAACGCAGGCGCGACAGGATCTCGTCGCCGGTTCGCAATCGGGCCTCGGATACGGCGGCACGACCGCGGAAGAGCAGCGCTTGAGCGCCGATACCGCGCTCGCAAAAGCGGCAACCGATCTCGGCGAAGCCAAGCGCACGTACGATGCGAACAAGTTCCTCTACGATCAGAAGGGCCTTTCGCGCGACGCGCTGCTGCAGTCGCAGGCCCGGCTCAACGAAGCGCAAGCGACCTACGACCAAGCGCGCCGCGAGCGTTCGATCTTGGGCGGACAGCTGACGCGCGAGACGCAAGTCCTGCGCGATCGCGTCGGCTCGGCGCACGACGGCGTGCTGCAGGCCGAGGCGGCGCTCGCGGCTGCGCGGGCCACGGCCACCGAGTCGAAACAGGGCGACCTCGTCGCCGCGCAAGGCGACGCCGGCCGCGCCGTTGCGGACCTCGCCTATGCCCGCGAACAAACGAGCAAACTGCGAATCGCCGCACCGTTCGACGGGATCGTCCAAAGCGTCGCCGCGGAGGCGAACGACCCGCTGCGCCCGCTGCAGCCCGGCGACAGCATCGTCTCGGGGCAGGCGCTCTTCACCTTAGCCGCCGACGACAACTTCATCGTGCGCACGAAGGTCGACGAACAGGACGTCGCGGACTTGCGCGCCGGCGAACGGGCGATCGTGAGCGGCGAGGACTTCAACGGCGCGAAGCTGCCCGGTTATGTCGTATCGATCTCGCCGGTCGCGCAGCAGTCGCAGGATCCGTCGAACACCTCGCGCCAGGTGCTGACGACGATCGCGCTCGAGCGCCGCTTGCCGTTCTTGCGCGACGGCATGACGGTCGACGTCGACATCGTCACGCACGCCGAGAAGCACGTGCTCGTCGTCCCGAACGACGCGCTCCACACCGACGAGCGGGGCAGCTTCATCTTCGTCGTCCAGGGCGGCCGCGCGCGGCGAACCAACGTAACGCTCGGGGCTCAGAACGACACCGACTCGATCGTGAAATCCGGATTGCATGACGGCGACACGATCGTCGCCGAGAAGAACACGGCGCTCGCGCCCGACGCCCCCGTCAAACCAGCACCGACGCCGACCGCTGGTTCCTCGCCGACCGCGACGAAGGGCGAGTAACCACCGTGGGCCGCTATCTCGCGTACGCTAGAGAAGCGCTGGATGCGCTCTGGCGAAACCGCGCGCGCTCGATCCTCACGATGCTCGGGATGATCATCGGAACGGCTTCGGTGATCACCGTGCTCGGGATCGGCAACGCCGCTTCAAGCGGGATATCCTCGTCGCTAAACGCCTTCGGCGATCCGGGTTATTTGGTCGTCGTCGATCCCAAGCAAGACGATCCCGACTCCGCGCAGATTCAGTACCGTGACGCAGCGACCGTGCTCGCCCAAGACCAGGGCGTCGTGCGCTACGTCTTTCCGAACTACGGCCGGAACTACCACATCAAAGCCAACGGCATCGATTACATCGGTCTGGTCGCAAGCCAAGAAGACGTCGTCTTCGATTCCTTGACGTTGCACGAGGGCCGGCGCATCGATCTCGACGACGTGCGCGGCGCCGGCCACGTGACGCTCATGAGCCAAGCGCTCGAGCGGCGTTTCTTCGGCGGCGGCCAGGCGCTCGGCCAGGTCCTGCGCATCAACGGCGTGCGCTTTCGGGTGATCGGCGTGTACGACGATCTCAAAGCCAGCCTCTTCTCGAACGCCGGCGCCTCCGATTACATCGAAATTCCCTACTCGACGTTCCACGAACTCGTACCGGGGCCGGTCGACTCGCTCAACGTCTGGGCTCAGCCCGGCGTATCGAACGACGAATTGCGCGACGCGATGGTCGCGACGTTGCGCCACCTGCACGGTCCGCGCGCGGAGTACCAACTGCAGGACTTCAACGCGTTCTTCGGAGCGTTCGAGAAAACGATCGCCGTGGTCGGTTATGGGTTGACGGCGATCGGCGGGGTCGCGCTGCTCGTGGCCGGGATCGGAATCATGAACATCATGCTCGTCTCGGTGACCGAACGCACGCGCGAGATCGGCATCCGCAAAGCAATTGGTGCCGCCGGCCGCGACATCACGACCCAATTTTTGATGGAAGCGCTGATCCTTTCGCTGATCGGCGGCGGGACGGGGATGGTGCTCGGCATCGCGGCGGTGTTGCTCGCGTACGGGGTCGTTTCGGGGCTGCTCGGGCCGGCGCCGATCCCGTGGTTGTTGATCGTCTCGGTCGCGGTCGGGTTCTCGACCTTCGTCGGCGTCGTCTTCGGCACGTATCCGGCGATCCGCGCGGGCAAACTGGACCCGATCGTCGCGCTGCGCTCCTAGCGTGATCCGTCAGCTCGGGCCGTTCTTCATGGAGGCACTCGGGGTGCTCGCGGGCAACCGCACGCGTTCGATCCTCACGATCACGGGCCTGATCATCGGGGTCGCCGCCGTGATCGCGATTCAGATTCTCGGCAAAGGCCTTTCCGGCGCCGTCACGGGCGTCCTCGGATCGATCAACGACCGAAGCTTCTACATCTTCCCCAACGTCCGCCAAGCCGATTTCTCCCAGGCCGAGATCAAGTACAAGGACATCGAGAAGACGACCGAGCTTTTCCCGAACATCGTTGCCGCAATCCCGGCCGGTTCGGTCGACCGGTTGATGAGCGTCGGCCACCGTCACGCGCGGCTCGCGCTTGCCGCGGATTCCGACATCAGTTTCGCGGCGGTGCCGCTCGGCTACGGGCGCAACATCTCCTACGACGACGTCACGACGAGCGCTCACGTGTGCGTCATCACAAACGACGCTTACAAGCGGCTCTTCCCAGACGGTGACGATCCGGTCGGCACGAGCCTACGGGTGGCCGAGCGGCGCTTCGTCATCATCGGCGCGCAGGGACCGCCGACGCAGGGCATCCTTCCAACCAACTTCGGCGGTGACGTCTTCATCCCGTACACGACCTACGAACACGAATACTTGCGCACGCGGCCGCTGATCGCCGCGCGGTTCCTCGTGCGCGACGCGAGCCGGATCGCCGATACGGAGGCCGGCGTCATCAACTACTTCAAAGCGCGCAAAGCGGGCCGCGCGGAATATCAAACCTTCGATCGCAAGTCGTTCTCGTCGACCGTCGACGGAATCTTTGCGGCGCTAACCCTCGTCGTCGCGTTGATCGGCGCGGTATCGCTCGTGGTCGCAGGGATCGGCATCATGAACATCATGCTCGTCTCGGTCACCGAACGGACCCGCGAAATCGGCGTGCGCAAAGCGATCGGCGCGACCCGCTTCCAGGTGCTCGCGCAGTTCTTCATCGAGGCGCTGCTGTTGTCGCTGATCGGGTGCGGCATCGGCCTCGTCATTGGGGTCGTGCTCGGCGGCCTAGTCGATCGCTTCGCGCTTGTTGCGATCTCCGGCGTCGTCCCCGAGCTACCGTGGTTGCAGTCGGTCGCGATCGCCGTCGGCTTCGCGACGCTCGTGACCTTGGTCTTTGGAACGTATCCGGCGTATCGCGCGGCCCGCCTCGACCCGATCGAGGCGCTGCGCTACGAGTGAGTCGCTAGCGACGGCCGGCTAGCCCTCAAGAGCGCGGCAGATGCGGGGCCGGACCCGGGACCGGATTAGGTACGGGCTGCGGTGTCTGCGGCGTGCTCGGCTGCCGTTTTCTCGCGCCCACTGGCCCGGTGACCGTTCCCGTCGGCGTCGACGACGGCGTCGGAACCGTCGTCGGCGGCACGCTCGGCACTGGTGTCGGCGTCGGCACCATCGTCGGCGACGCTGTCGGTATCGGTGTCGGAATGGGCGTCGGTATCGGTGTCGGGATGGGCGTCGGGATCGGCGTCGGGATGGGCGTCGGAACAGGCGTCGGCACCGGCGTCGGTATCGGTGTCGGGATGGGCGTCGGTATCGGTGTCGGGATGGGCGTCGGAACAGGCGTCGGCACCGGCGTCGGCACCGGCGTCGGCACGGGAGTCGGAACAGGCGTCGGCACTGGCGTGGGGACGGGCGTCGGAACAGGCGTCGGAACAGGCGTCGGGACGGGTGTCGGCACAGGCGTCGGCACAGGCGTCGGGACGGGCGTCGGGACAGGCGTCGGCTTCACTGTCGGGGTGGGCGTGGGCAGGGCAGTCGCGGATGCCGTCGGCTTCGGTGTCGGCGTCGGCGCGATCGTGGGCGTCGCGACCGGGGTCGGCGTCGCGACCGGTGTCGGCGTCGGCAGCGCTGTCGGGGTTGGGGTCGCTGTCGGCAGCGGCGATGGCGACGGGGTCGGCGTGCGCGCCGGGGTTTGCGTCGGTGTCGGCAACGGGGTCGCCGTCGGTATCGGGGTCGGCGTCAGTAACGGAGTGGGCGTCGGAATTGGCGTCGGCGTGTGCGGTGTGATCGTCGGCGCATTCGTCGGCGAGCTGCTCGACGAACCTCCCCCGCCCCCGCCGTGACCGGCCGCCACAAGGCCAATGAGTCCGACCCCGCCCAGAAGCCCGAGCAGTATCCCCGCGCTGCCGCCTCCGCCGCCGCCTCCGCCGGCGCCGGAGGCCGGCGCGGCGGCGGGAGCAGCAGCGTTGCCCAGGTCGCAATGAACCGTGGCGAACGACGTACCGAACGCGAACGGCGCAAGTGGTGCCGGCGTCTTCCCGGGGGTTGTTACGGGCACGGGCACCGCGTGTGCGCCGACCTGGGCGCCGCTCTGGTCGTAAAAGGTGAAGACGATCGTTTGGGGCACGCCGCTCGCGGCCGGCTGCAACACGACGATCGGAGCGTACGTCTTGGCGTCGGAATCAAAACGCAGGCCGCACGACGCAATAACGGACAGGTCGTCCACGACGCCGTCGTACGGCAACGACGCGCCGGCAGCAACCAGCGGCTGAAAAAGAAACGCTGCGACAACCGATACCGCGAGCGGTTGCTTCATGACGGCGCTACTCTTTGGTGCGAATGAGGGGGAACCCCCCAAAGAGAACAACGCCCCGACGAATGTCAGCGCACACGATCCTTTTGGCCGGCGTCACGAAGGTCTACAAGATGGGGACGCTAGACGTGCCGGCGTTGCGCGGCGTCACCTTTACGATCGATCCGGGCGAATACGTCGCGATCATGGGGCCGTCAGGTTCCGGGAAATCGACCCTGATGAACCTGATCGGGTGCCTCGATCGCCCGACGGCCGGTTCGTACCGCCTCGACGGCACCGACGTCGCGACACTCGACGACAACGCGCTTGCCGGGATCCGGCTCAAGAAGCTCGGCTTCGTCTTTCAGGGCTTCAATTTACTCGCGCGAACGAACGCAATTAAGAACGTTGCGCTTCCGCTCTTTTACGCGGGGATTCCGCAAAAGGAGCGCGATCGCCGAGCGGAGAGGATTCTCGCCGAGGTCGGACTCGCCGACCGTGGCGACCACAAACCAAGCGAGCTATCGGGCGGGCAGCAGCAGCGCGTCGCGATTGCCCGAGCCCTCGTGAACGACCCGGCGGTCCTCTTGGCCGACGAACCGACCGGCAATCTCGACTCGACGACGAGCGCTGAGATCATGGCTCTCTTCCGTCAACTCAATGCCGGCGGCCGAACGATCATTGTGGTCACCCACGATCCTGAAACCGCCCGCAACGCCGGGCGCATCATACGCCTGCGCGACGGCTGGGTCGTCTCCGACGGTCCCGGGACCGGCCTGGACGAAGCTGGGAACAACCCCCCTTGCTCCGCCGGAGAGTGTGCCTGATAATGAGATTTCGGACTCCGGCATTCAAGAAGAAAGCGAAAATAGGGTCGCGGAGCGTGACTTCCTGAGCCCGCCCGAGTATAAGCTCCGTACACGAACGACCTCTCTATAATAATCGGGGCGGCCTGGCCCCGACCCCCCAACGGAGAAATAGAACCAGCTCATGCAGAATCTTCGCGTCCTGCCCACGTTGATTGTCGGCCTCGCCGGTGCCGTCATCGGCAGCTTTTCGATGATGCTCTATGCGAGCACGCACTTCGCCGGCGTTGCCGGCCCCGGCAACACGCCCCCGTCCGTCAACGCCGCACCGATGCTTACGGCCGGCGACGACCAGAGCCGGATCGTCAGCGCGGTCAAACGGGTCGCGCCTTCGGTGGTGGCGATCAACGTAACGGTCAACGGTCAGCAGGTCGTCCCGCTGGATCCGTTCGCGCAGTTCTTCGGACAGCAAGGGCCGGAGCGCGTTCAGCGCTTCCGGGCGCGCGCGTCGGGCTCGGGTTTCGTGTACTCCCGAACCGGTGACGGCGGGATGATCGTCACCAACGCGCACGTCGTTCGACCGCCCAGCGGCTCGAGCGTTTCGTCGATCCAGGTCGTCTTTCAGAACGGCGACCGCGTTCCGGGCCACGTGTTCGCCTCGAACATCGGCGCCGATCTCGCGCTCGTGAAGGTCGACAACTACACGAAGGTTCCGCCCCCGGTCGAGATCGCCGATTCGAGCAAGCTCGAAGCTGGGCAATGGGCGATCGCCATCGGCGAACCGTTCGAGCTCAAGCAGTCCGTCTCGCTTGGCGTCGTCTCCGGCTTCAACCGTGACGAGACGATCGGCAACGACACCGGCGGCAGCGAGATCGACTTCAAGGGTCTGCTGCAAACCTCGGCCCCGATCAATCCCGGCAACTCCGGCGGCCCGCTGATTGACGTCGAGGGCCGGGTGATCGGCGTCAACCAGTCGACCGCGAACCCGCAGGCCGGCGCGCAAGGCATCGGCTTCGCGATCCCGGCCAACACGGTCCGCGAACAGGTCGCGTTGCTTGAGAAGGACCCGGGCGTCCACCAGGGCACGAACACCGGCTTCATCGGTGCGGCGCTCGAAACGGTCACGCCCGACCTTGGCGTCCAGCTCAACTACAAGGGCAAGGGCGTCGCGGTCGCCCAGGTCGTCTCGGGCGGCCCCGCCGACCAGGCGGGCATGCAACCGGGCGACGTGATCCAGAAGGTCAACGGCCAAGACGTCACCACCAACGACGAGGTCGTCAAAGCGATCAAGGCGACGAAGCCCGGCGAGACGATCAACATGGAAGTCTGGAGCGCCGGCATCAAAAAGCTCGTGACGATCAAGGTTCAGGAGCGCCCCGCCGACGTCGGTGTAACCCTCCCCCAACAGCCGTCCGACCAAGACCCGAACCAGCAACAGCCCTAAGTCTTGGGTGCGCCAAAGCGCTTGTCATCCTGAGCGGAGCGCCGCTAGGCGCGCAGTCGAAGGACAAACGGAGTTTCGCCGAGCTACGGCGCTCCTTCGACTCCGGCGCTTTGCGCCTCCGCTCAGGATGACAACACAAACGGCCCGCGAGCTGAAACCGTGGGGGGCGTTTTGTGTATTATGGGTAGCGGTAAATAGCTTGCGCCGGGTTTTATGCGGCGCGCGTCCTTGATTAGTCGGTAAGCGGCAAGGCGAAGCCCCGGTTTTATTCGGGGGTCGCGAGCGTCAAGCTCGCGTGCAGATGGTCCGCGACTGATCGGAAAGAGGTTCACCTTATGGCAAAAGTGGTCGGAATCGACCTCGGCACGACGAATTCCGTCGTAGCCGTGATGGAGGGGCAAACGCCCACCGTCATCGCGAATTCAGAGGGCAGCCGTACAACGCCCTCCGTTGTAGCATTTACAAAGACCGGCGAACGGCTCGTCGGCCAGCTTGCGAAACGGCAAGCCGTCACGAACCCAGAGCGCACGATCAAGTCGATCAAGCGCCACATGGGCACGGATTTCAAAGTCAAGATCGACGGCAAGGATTACACGCCGCAAGAGATCTCGGCGATGATCTTGCAAAAACTCGTCAACGACGCGTCGACGTATCTCGGCGATCGCGTCACCCGCGCCGTCATCACGGTGCCCGCGTACTTCAACGACGCGCAGCGTCAGGCGACCAAGGACGCGGGCCGCATCGCCGGCCTCGACGTGCTGCGCATCATCAACGAACCGACGGCCGCGGCACTCGCGTACGGCCTCGACAAGAAAGGCAACGAGACGATCCTGGTTTGGGATCTCGGCGGCGGCACGTTCGACGTGTCGATCCTCGAAGTCGGCGACGGCGTCTTCGAAGTCAAGTCGACCAACGGCGACACGCACCTCGGCGGCGACGACTACGACGATCGGCTCGTGCAGTGGATCATCGGCGAGTTCCGCAAGGATCAGGGCATCGATCTTTCGAGCGACAAGCAGGCGCTTCAGCGTTTGACCGAAGCCGCCGAGAAAGCCAAGATCGAGCTTTCGACCTTGACTTCCACGTCGATCAACCTGCCGTTCATCACGATGGATCCGAGCGGCACGCCGAAGCACCTCGATCTCACGGTAACGCGCGCCGACTTCGAGCACCTCACGAGCGATCTGACCGATCGTATGGTGGGGCCGTTCAAGGCCGCGATCGCCGACGCGAAGATCGACCTCAAGCAAATCGACGAGATCATCCTGGTCGGCGGCTCGACCCGCATGCCGGTCGTACAGGAACTCGTTCGGAAGCTGACCGGTAAAGATCAGCTCAATCAGTCCGTCAATCCCGACGAAGTCGTCGCGATCGGCGCGGCGATTCAAGCCGGCGTGCTCGCGGGCGAAGTCCGCGACGTCGTTCTGCTCGACGTAACCCCGCTGTCGCTCGGCCTCGAGACGCTCGGCGGCGTGTTCACCAAGCTGATCGATCGCAACACGACGATCCCGACGAAGAAATCGCAGGTCTTCACCACGGCCGAAGACGGCCAGACCTCGGTCGACATCGCGATCTTCCAGGGCGAACGCGAGATGGCACGGGACAACAAGCCCCTTGGCCAGTTCCGGCTCGAGGGCATTCCGGCTGCACCGCGCGGCATTCCGCAGATCGAAGTCACGTTCAACATCGATGCCAACGGCATCGTGAACGTCTCGGCGAAAGATCTCGGGACGGGCAAGGAGCAGGCGATCACGATCACCGCTTCGACCAACCTCTCGAAGGAAGAAGTCGACCGGATGGTGCGCGACGCCGAGGCTAGCGCCGCTGAAGACGCGCGTAAGAAGGAAGAGGCGGAGGTTCGCAACCGCGCCTCGAGCCTGATCTACTCGACCGAGAAATCGCTCAAGGAGATCGGCGACAAACTCGACGCAAGCGCGAAAGCCGACGTTGAGGCGGGCTTGGCCGAACTGCGCCGGGTCAGCGAAAACGGGACGGCCGCCGAAGTCAAAGCGGCGACCGACAAGCTCGAGCAGGCGTCCTACAAACTCGCCGAAGCGCTCTACCAAAAGACGGGCGCTCCGAACGGCGCGGCGGGTGCCTCGACGGCGGGCGACGGCGGGTCGCAACACGACGGTGCGACCGACGGCCAACCGTCGGCACCGCACGGCGACGACGTGATCGACGCCGAGTTCAAGGAATCGGTCTAGGCCCGGTATGGAAACGGAAGCAACGACGCCTGCGGAGCGAAGCGAAAGCGACGCCCCGCAGGCGGAGGCTTCGCTTGGCGAACGGGATCTCGCGGCGCAGCTCCAAGCCGCCAAGGCCCTCGCCGACGAACGCTATAGCGAGCTTCAATACGCTCGGGCCGAGATCGACAACGTCCGCAAGCGCGCGCTGCGCATTGCGGACGAGCGCATGTCGCATTCGCGCAGGCAAACGTTCGGCAAGTTCTTGACCGTGCTCGACAACCTCGAGCGCGCGCTGCGGTGCGACGACAGCCAGGATCTCCGCGGCGGCCTGCAAGCGACGCTCAAGGGCTTCGAGCAGCTCCTGGCGAGCGAACAGATCGTGCCGATCGAGACGGTCGGCAAGCCGTTCGATCCGCGCGTGGCGGAAGCGATCGCGACGCGTGAGTCGCCCGACGTCGACGACGACGTGGTCCTCGAAGAGGCTCAGCGCGGTTATCGCTTGGGCGAGGATCTGCTGCGTCCGGCGCTGGTCGTCGTCGGCAAGCGTTCCGGCGACGGCGGCGACGCACCAGCTGCGTGAACTACAAGGACTACTACGAAGTTCTCGGCGTACCGAAAACGGCTGCCGCCAAGGACATCAAGTCGGCGTATCGCAAGCTCGCGCGCAAGTGGCATCCCGATCAAAACCCGAAGAACCCCAAAGCCGCCGAGGAAAAATTCAAGGAGATCGCCGAGGCCTACGAGGTCCTCGGCGATGCCGAGAAGCGCAGCAAGTACGATGCGCTCGGCAGCGATTGGGCGCAAGCCGCGCAGCAAGCCGAGGCCCAGCGACGCTATCGCTCCGCGCAGGGGGCAGCGGCCGCGGGGTCGCCGTTCGATCGCGCGACGTTCTCAAACGACGCGGGGCCGAGCGGTTTCTCCGACTTCTTCGACTTGTTCTTCTCCGGCGGCGGCGCAGGACGCGGCGCGCGAGGCGGGGTCTCGACGCCCTTCGCGCAGCGGGGTAGCGATCTGGAAACAACGCTTGACTTAACGCTGCGCGAGGCCTACGCCGGCGGCCCCAAATCCCTAAGTTTGCAAATCGAGGACACCTGCCCGACGTGTAACGGCTCGGGAATCGTCAACGGACAGGTTTGCCCGACGTGCCACGCAACCGGCCGGGTCGTGCAAACCAAGAAGTTCGACGTGACGATCCCCAAGGGCGTGCGCGACGGGCAACGCATCCGTCTCGCCGGCCAAGGCAGCCACGGCGCCGGCGGCGGCGCGAGCGGCGACCTGTACCTCGTGGTGCACCTGCTACCGGACGCAACGTTCGAGCGCAAGGGTGACGACGTCTACGTCGATCTCCCGGTCTCGATCTACGACCTCATCCTCGGCGGCGAAGCGCGCGTCCCGACGCTCACGGGCGACGTAACCGTCACGATCCCGCCCGGAACGCAGAACAACAAATTGCTGCGCCTCGCGGGCAAAGGTATGCCGAAAGCAACGCGCGGCGGCTACGGCGACGAATACGTTCGCCTCATCGGCATCTTGCCGACAAAGCTCGACGACCGCGAACGCGAGTTATTTCGGGAACTCGCGTCGATGCGTGACGGGGCGAGTCAAAGTTCGTCGCGCGCCGTTCCCTGATATTCCGGTCGAAAATCGACCTCAGTGGTTTCCGGCGAGAATATCGTTGAGTACGCCGTCGGGGGCGGCGTCGGGCACGGAGAAATTCAAGCGAGCGCTTATGGCGCTGCCATACGCCGTCCGAGCGTTCCGCTGGGAAAGCGAGACCTCGGGGGCAAGCGTGCTGAAGGGCCTAAGATTCGGAACCGGCGTGAAAGCGGAGAACATCGGAAGCGCCATCGCATCGTATGTCGACAGGGGCCGCATCCCAAGCATCATTTCGATCGTGCGCAGGACGCTGACCGTCGCATAGTGCTCGTGCCGCAATCCCGTGCGCGCGTACGGCGATACGACGAAAAGCGTCGTACGCTGATCGCTAACGTGGTCCGGGCCATCTTGCGCATCGTCTTCGATGACGAACATGACGGACGTCGACCAAACCTTCGAATGCGTGAGCGCATCAACCATTTGCCCGACGGCATAGTCATTAGCCGCGATGTACGACCTGGGCGTGAGCTTGCCGGCTTTGCTGCCGTAGGTGTGATCGTTCGGTAACCAGATGAATTCAAATTGCGGTAGCGTCCCGGAGCGCACGTACGCTTCAAATTCCCGGCGCCACTCGCGCGCGCGGTCGAGATCGCTGTAATCCAGATCCCAGCCGACGTAGTGCGGGTCGATGACCCCGCGCAGGCTTGGCACGTCGGCGACCATCTGATGGGTCGAACCTGTTGCGCGATCGACAAGCTCGCCGTAGTCGCGGAAGGATACGTGCGCGCGGCGCGCGCTGCCCCAAAGGTACCCGGCGCCGGGCACTCGAGGTCCGTCACCAGCCGACAGATCGTCGGTGGTGCGGCGGCCGCCATACATCGGCGGCCAGAAACGCTCGACGTAATCGTTCGCGAAGGCCGCGTCGGACCACATGTGGCCTGCAGCGCTCACCTCGCCGCTCGTGTAGGTGTTGTCGTAGAGCCCAAACCGGGCGGCGAGTGCGTGCTCGTTCGGCGTTACCTTGGCACCGAACCACGCAAGCGCAGGATCGCCGTTTCCTTCGCGCATGTCGCCCAAGATCTGATCGTACGTCCGGTTCTCCTTGAGCACGAAGAATACGTGTCGGATCGGGCCGCCGGGGCGCACGACCGCACTTTCGGCCGCGGCATTCCATCCGAGCGAACCTTGGGGGTCGCCGCCGGCCTTCAGCGCACCGCCCACATCGTAGGCCCGCAACGAGCCGTACTCGATCGCCCCAATGTAGTCCGTGTCGTCATGGGTTGCCATGCGATAGCGGGGATTGGGCCGCGACCCTTCGCCTTTTCCATCGAGAACGTACAGCCGCGCGCCGACTTCTGCGACATCGGTTGGATACCAGCCCGCTTGCATCCGTCCGACGAACCGATCGTTGCGGACGACCGCCGCCGAGTTCGCCGCGCCGAGGGTCACAAACGCGGTCTCTCCCGCTAGGAAGAGCGCATTGGGCGAGACCCCGATGGTTCGAAACGGTGCCTGCGCATCGCGCAGATCAATCCTGGAAATCAGGTGCAAATCGCGCGCGTCGTAGACGGCAAGGGCATCGCTGTCGGTAAGCGCGACGTAAAGTTTGTCGCCCGCAACGGCGAGGGCGGAGGGATGGAGTCCGACGCTTTGATGCGTGGACGAGCGCGAGATCGGATCGATGACGTACAGCTCGCTGCTCGAGCGAACGGTCGCGAAGAGGCGCGCACCGCTCGTACTGAAGCCAAGTCCTCCCGGCCGGCCGCCGATCGAAACCGGCGACGCGTGGCCGATCGCTTCGAGCGTCCCGATGCGAATCGTGCCGTCGCCGTCGCACGCCACCGCGTACGTCGCGCGGTCCCGCGCAACCGCGACCAGCACCGGATAGGAGCCCTTCGGGAAAGCGATGCGCCGCACGGTCTTCGTCCTGATATCGACTTCGAGAAGTGCGTCGGCATTTGCGCCGGGTACGAGGACGTGCGTCGCGTCGACCCAGAGGGGTTTACCGAATGCGCCCGGCAACGCGATCCTTGCAACGCGCATCAGGCCGGGCAGGCGGTAAAGGCTCAATCCCGGCGGGCTGTATCCGGATTCCACGACCGCCATTAGCGCGCCATTGCTCGACGGCGCCATGCCCTGCGGCATCGTTCCCGTGCGTACCACCGGACCGCGCGGTGGGCTCAGGAGCCAGCCGTTCGGCAGCAGCTCACCTGAAGACGCGGCGAACGCCGGCGGGACCGAACCGCGAGCGCAATGGGTAACAAGCACGGCCAGCAAAAGCGCGCAGAGTGCCGCCGTTCTCGACGTCCCGCGTAAGCCCGAAATCTTAAAAGTACACGACGTTTAGACGCGGGTTCGTGTACTGCGTCATACAGGCGAAACTGTCCGTCGGTCTTCCGTCTTCGAGGCCGCTGCGCAGGATGAATCCGTAGTCGTCGCGGTCGCCGTTCGCAGCCCAGGATGAAACGATCGGGGTGACGTCGAGCGTAACCGTCGGCACATTGGCCAGTCCAAACGTCGCTTGACCCGTCTGATGAAACGGCATTTGGCCGGCGCGCCACCACGCGTCGAGCGCGACCGCTAGCGACGTCGCGCACGAAAAGTCGTTCGTTCCGACGAATTTTCTCGATGAGACACGCAACGCTTGCGCTGGGTCGAGCATCAACGTCGCCGAATAAACCTTGCGGCCGGAGAGGCGCTGCAGATTGAAATCGAGGCCGGTGCGCGCGCTGACCGCGGCAAAACCCGCGAACGTGTTCTCGGCCGCGGGACAGTACGGCGCAAAGCCCGTGGCGGGAGAGGTCACGAGTCCATAGGCCTGCGCGCCCGCGTACGCGACGCCGGCCTGCCGGGTGCTGCCGACCAACTGGGGATTCCCAAACGCTGCAAGCCACGGAATCAGCGCGGTGAAGCCCGCGGGCTGGGTGAGCGCGAAGATCTGTGCGGGCCTCATCACGTTGGCTCGCTGGGCGCCGCGACAGGCCTGGTAGAGCGTCGGAACCGACCAGTGCACGAGCGATGCGAGCCGGTCGGGGGCGAGCGTCTTCACCGCGGCCGTCGCACCGGAGGTGACGCAGTACTGCGCGCTATCGGCGGAGTCGACCTTGCCGAGGTACGCTTCGACCGCGTAGCACTTCCCAAGGTAGCCGTCGTGCGGTTTTGGGATGTGGGCGTAGGCGGGCGCCGAGCCGTCGCTCGTGCGTTGCACCAATACGTGGCGCTTTGCGTCTACGCGATAGATCTTGTAGCCGTCGAGTGTCTTGGCCGTCTCGTCCCACAGCAATTGCAGGTCGCCGGCGCGCACGGCGACGTCGCAAGCCGCCATTGCGGCGCTCGAGACGAAAGCGCAATCGAGCTTATTTTGCACCGGCCGCAGATTGGCCGGCACGCCGATGGTTTGGGCACCGGCCGGCGCCGCCGCGCCGAGTCCCACGGCAATCGCGGCAAGGGCGATACGTCCACGCACGAAGAGAGCAGACATAGGGGCCACGCGTTCGCGGCAGCGCGCGAAAGTTCCTTAGCGCAGGTCGCTGTCGTCGAGGCCGCTGTTGATCTTGTAGCCGGTGAGCTCCCAGCGCTCGACGACGAGGCTCCCGGCGTAGCGTTCGCGCATCACGACGAGTCCGGTGTCGCGCTCGACGTCGATGACGTCGAGGGTTACGGTACCGCGATCGGTGGGCGAATCGTCCGGGCAGGTGACGTCGCGGTAGGGCAGCGAGATTTCATCGGTCGGCTTGCCGTCGATCAGCGGTCCCGGAATCTGCCGAAGCGCGTCCCGGTGAGCCGCGTAGCATGCCAGCACGTCGCCCAGATTGCCCGTTTGGATCCCGTTTCCGCGCAGCGACGTGATGCGGTCGTCATGGACGTCAGGATGGATCTTAAAGAGCGAAAAAATGCGCTTGTACGCCGTCACCCGATCGCCACCGTCCCAGGTCACCGTCGAACCGCTGTGCGCGCCCCTAATGACGTCGAGTCGCGCGTGATCGGGGCGCTTGAACGCATAGTGAAGCTCGGCCTCACCGGACGCGTCGCCGAGCACTTCGTGCGCATCGATCGTCATGCTGTAATCTTGGATTCCGGCCCAAAAAGCCTGAAGGCGATCGAACGCCGGCACGGCACCGGCAACGGCTCCCGCCGGGCTCGCGAGCGCAAGCGCAAGGAAGGTTCCGGCGATCAGGCGCGAAGGGGGACTCACCTGCTTCGGTTTTGGTCTCCCTCGGCGACGCTCCTTTGCAAGAGCGCTTGTTCTGCCTGTTCAGTGATGTTGGTCGAAAGGAGCAGCGAGCGAGTCAACCGGGCGCGCCGATCGAGGACGTACACAAAGGTCGAGTGCTGGTCGGGGATGCCGGATTTTCCGCTCACAGCTAGGACCCCGAGGCTGCGCATCAATCGCTCGACGTCGGCGGGCCGGCCGCTCGCGAAAACCCAGTCCTTCGTCTCGGCGTGCAGGCTGTGTGCGAGTTTGCTCATCACAAACGGCGTATCGTAAGCCGGATCGAGCGTGATCGTGACCAGCCGCGCGTCGATCCGATCGTGCTTGAAATGCGCGCGGAGCCGATCGAAAGCGACATTCGCAATCGGACAGGCGTCCGTGCAGCGCGTCGCTACGAAGGTCAAGAGGGACGGCCGTCCGCGCAGATCCAGGATGCGGAAGATCGCGCCGGATTGATCGACGAGCGGTATCGCGCGCACGTCGTCCGCACGTGCAGCGGGCGGAAACCCGCTGCACGCAAGGACGATCAGGAGCATCCAGACACGCTTCATTGCGAGACGATAACGTCTTCCATGTTATCGCTGTTGTAGTGGTAGAAGCAGCCGAAGTAGTAGTCGCCGGCAGGTCCGACCGTGAACGCGGAAGACGTTTGGCCGGCCGTGAGCGTACCGGTCGACCAGGTGAGGCCCCCGTCTATCGTCGTGCCCGACGCTGTCGCGCCGCTCGTGTTGTCAAACCCAGCCGGGAAGCCGCTCGAACCAAGTCCCGATGCGGTGTGCGGGGCACCCGAGCCGTCGTTCATGAAGACGATCTGCGAACCGTGCGTCACCGTAACGACGTTGGCCGCAGACGTCGCGCTGCTACCGGTCGAGTACCACTTGACGTTGCCGAACGTGGATGACGTCTGGGCGTGGCCTTCGCCGACCCGCACGACCTGCGGTTGGGCCGTCGCCGTCGCCGTCGGGACCGGGGTTGCGGTCGCAACGGGCGTCGCCGTCGGTGCGGGGGTCGCCGTCGGCACCGGGGTTGCCGTCGGCACGGGGCTTGCCGTTGCGACGGGTGTCGCGGTCGGGATAGACGTCGCCGTCGGCTGGGACGTCGGGCGCGCGGTCGCGCGAACCGGCGCTAGCGATACGGAGCCCCCGCTGCACGCGGTAAGCGTTGCTGCCGCACACAGCGCGGCGAGTGAAATCGAATACGGACGCATATGTTCCTCCTGCGTCCTGAACCGTACACAGCGTTTCTGAATCAATCATGAAGCCTTAGCGCGTTCGCAGGCCGACGTAATACCGGCGTACCCCGGCGACCCGGGCGGTGCCGAGCGCCAGGGCGGCGCCTTTTTGGACCGGAGCGTAGACGTCGGCGTCGACCGGCAGCGCTTGGCGCGAGGAGAGATCGCGATGGACGATCGCGTCAAAGCGCAGGCCGTCGCCGTTCGCGTAGGTTGCCCAAAGCACTTGGCGGCTCGTGTTGCTTTGCGAATACGGTTCGAATGAGCCGGCGTACTCGAGCGGCGTTGCGCGCAACGTCCAGGTTCGCAGGCTGACCAGCGGAGCGATCTGCCAAACGAGCGAGCCGCCGACGCCGTCCAAGCGCTGTTCGTCAAAACCATGGGCGAATTGCCGATACGCGATCAATTCGGCGCGCACGCGGCCGCCGTCGTCGAAGCCGAGCGCGCTTTCTCCGAGCTCGTCGCGTTCGAGCGGCGCGCCGTTCGGCGGCGGGGACGGTTCGGCATCCGTCTCGAGCAGGCTTGGAACGCGCAGCGCTTGCGAGTATCCGGCACGCAGGTAGAAACCGTCCGAGCCGAGCGGAACGCTTCCTCCGAGCGACGGAACCAAGGCGAGACGTTCGCCGTCCGTGCGCGCCGAGCCGAGCGTCTCCGAGACGGTGACGTTCGAGAGCCCGAGTCCCGCGGTCGCGCCGAAATGTTCGCTGCCGGTTTGCGCTTGGAGGTAGATCGTCTCGTCGTCGGCGCGTCCCGTTAGCGTGGCCGGGTACGGCTCGCCGAGTGCGTAGAAGCCGGTCTGACGCGTCGTCATCGCACCGAGCGCGAAGGTCACCGGTCCCGGGCGCTCGAGGCGGACGTCGGCCGCGAGGTAACTCGAGCGATAGGCTTCGCTCTGCTCGTAGTCGTTAAATACTGAAGCATCGGCCGCCGAAAAATCGGCGAACGAGCGGTAGTTTCGCGACGCGGTCGCGTAGCCGACGTGCGCGAGGTTGAGATCGCGCGTCGCCAATTCGTCCCCGGCCGCAGTGTACGTCTCGTCCGCGCTCCCCGCTCCCACACTGAGCACGCCGCCGCCCAAGCCCGCTGTCGCGTCGAGATCGGCACGCCGCGCCAGCACGCCGTCGTCGTTCGACTCGCCGATTGCCGGGCGGATCGTGCCGAGGACCGGTTCGAGCGCAAGCGAGGGCGCGCCGCCCACGTCGACCGACCCGAAGGATTGCTGGTCCTGGTTCGGCGAGAGCGCGAAGATGCCGCCGCCGGCGTAACTGCCGTAGCGAAACGCCTGATCGGGGCCGGCGAGCGCGATGCTTCGCACGTAGCGATCGGGAAAGTCCGCGAGCGCCGACGTGCCCGTCGCGAAGTCGACGAGCGGCACGCCGCCGTCAAGGACGAGGCCGTCTCCGCCGCCCAGGCCACGGTCCGAGATCTCGGCACCGCCGGCGGCCGGGACGGTAAACGGCACAAGCGCGAGGTCGTCGACGATGCGACCATAGGGAAGAGCCGACAAATCTCCGGATGTCGGCACGTCGCTCTCGAGGGCCGCGTAACGCAGAACTACGATCGCCACGTTCGAGCGGCCGGCGACCGACACGCGCTCGGTACGGCAATGAGTGCAACGCACCTCAAGCGAAACGGCCGGCCCGCCGAGCGCGATCGCGAACGTTCCGTCGGCGTCGCTCCGGTCGCCTCCGACCGGCTGGCCGCTCGGGCCGGTGGCCCGGAGTTCTGCTCCCACGACGGGGGTGCCCGTGCCGTCTCGAACGCTGCCGACGAGGAGCGCGGTCTCGGCCCCCGCGGCGGGAAGAGCGCAGGCGGCAAATCCCATGGCGACCGCGAACAGGGCGGCTTTCAGCAAACTTTCACGTATTTTCGCGAAGATACTAGATGATGGATCGGTTCGGGACCCGGCTTGCGTTCACCATCGCTTTGGCCCTGCTGACGGCCGGAAGCGCCGGATTCGCACGCGCTTCGGTCGCCGCACTGCAAGATTTGGCGAGCAGCCAGCTGCAATCGTCAGCAACCCCGGCGCTGCTCGGACCGATCAACGAGCTCGGTCGCAACGGCTGGCAATGCGCCCCGGAGCGTGCCGCACAAGCGGTTCGCGGCAAGGCCGCGGAGCTACCGCCGGACGACGGCCCGCAGTAGTTCGCCCCGTGCGCCCCGCAGTTTTCTGCGCGATCTTCTTCTGCGCCGCGCTGCCCGCGGCGGCGCTCGCGCAACCCTACCCCGGCGTTACGCCGATTCCGCGCACGACCGACCCCGCGACCTTGCACGCGATCGCAAACAACCGCGAAATCATCGAGCGCATTCGCATCGGCCTGCGCGACGAGACGAGCAGCCGGTGGGCGGATGCCGCATCGGAGTTCGAGCGCGTCATCGCGCTCGCTCCGGTCGAGCCGCAAGCTTCGACGGCGTATTACGATCTCGGCATTGCACGCGCGGGACTGGATGACTACTCGGGCGCCGCGACCGCTTTCGACGGCGCAATCGCGCGCGATCCGGGCTTTCTCGCTGCTCGCGCGAACCTCGTCACGGTCCATTTGCTTGGCGGCGACCTCAACGCCGCCCGCGAGGCCGCGGACGCATTCGTCGCGTCCGCCCCGGATTCGGCACGCGCGCTCTACGCGCGCGGCATCGTTGCCTTGCGCGCCGGCGACGCGACGACGGCACTGCACGACTTCCGTGTGCTCTCGAGCAACGACCCATCGTACGCGGTGGCGCACTACGATATTGCGATCGCCGAACAACAACTCAGCCGGTTCGAAGACGCCGAACGCGAGCTGCGCTCGGCGATCGCGCTTTCACCGGACTACACGCGCGCCCGCATCGCGCTTGGCGCCGTCTTGCTGCGCGAGGGCAGGAAGGACGAGGCCCGGGTCGCCTTCGACGCCGCCGCGCAAAGCACGCAGGACGCCACGCTCCGCAACCTCGCGAGCTCACTGCGCGACGCAATAGAGGCCTCGGCAAGATAGGACCAG
>Ga0302325_10003768_pt1 | contig 35450 bp, 24 predicted proteins | sample Palsa_T0_2_FD_201948 | JGI IMG/M metagenome (GOLD analysis project Ga0302325, IMG submission 201948) | Peat permafrost microbial communities from Stordalen Mire near Abisko, Sweden - Palsa_T0_2 | ecosystem: Environmental > Terrestrial > Soil > Palsa > Peat permafrost | place: Sweden: Abisko...
TGGAGTAGGGAATGAAAGAGTGTGTGTCCAGCGAAAGCTGGCGTGATCAGTGGGAGGTGAGTCCCACCAGGGTAAAAGTCAAAGCCCTGTAGCTTGAGTAGCAGGAAGGAAGGAAACTGAGATTCCTGAAGCCTACTGACAAAGCCATCTGTTGGATGGTGAGCGAGTCGCCGGGCCGTAACGCAAGTGAACCCATAGATGGCCTCGAAAATTCTCGCCCCGAAGGCCGAGCCAGCACTCTTTTGGCGAAGGCAGCATGGAGCGTCGCAGGTTGACTGATGCGGCGAGACACTTCGGCGGGGTGGTAGGGACAGCACGGTGACAAGGTCATGCTAAGCGACTGGAGAAACCCTCCTCGCCCCGTCGAGAAATTGGCGGAGCAGGGAAGCCCTATAACCGGAAACACCGGGAAATGGGTGGACGGCGAGAGGGACTCGGCCGGGTTTGTAGTAGCGATGAAGCGGAGTAACGTCCGTGGAGCGAAGAGGCCCTGCTGTTTGTAGTGGCTCTCACAAAATGGAAGGCAAGGGTGAAATGACAAAAGCGCCCATCAGTTTGCAAGACCTGAGAAGGAGCCTATATGTCAAGGCGAAGGCGGAACCGCCTTGGCGTTTCTGGGGGCTATACGTCCACATTTGCAAGATGGAAACGTTGCAGGAAGCCTACCAGATGGCGAGAAGTAATGACGGGGCACCGGGCATTGACGGGGTCACGTTCGACGCCATCGAGGATAGCGGAGTGGAAAGTTTTCTAAAGCAGATTCGGGAGGAACTAGTCACCAACACGTATCAGCCCATGCGGGCACGGAAGAAGGAGATACCGAAGGACGGAGGAAAAGTCCGCGTGCTTTCGATTCCTGCAATCCGTGATCGAGTGGTCCAGGGAGCATTAAAGCTAATTCTGGAGCCGATCTTCGAAGCTGATTTCCAAGCCGGGTCGTTTGGATATCGACCAAAGCGGACAGCACAGGAAGCAACATACCGGGTAGCCAAGGCGATTGCCGAAGAGAAGACTCGCATCATCGACTTGGATCTAAGCGCCTATTTCGATAACGTGCAGCATTATCTGCTCCTAGAGAAAGTGGCGCGAAGGATTCAGGATGATGTGGTGATCCTGATAGACGCTCATGATCGGAACGACTGGCTGGTGAAGGCGATAAACAAGCGGCTGCGTGAGGAGTTAGCGAACTTGCGCGTTGCGATCAACGAGGACAAGAGTCGGACGGTGGATCTGAAACAGGGAGAGAGCTTTACTTTCCTGGGTTTTGAGTATCGGCGCATACTCAGCCTTCGGGGGAAGTGGCGGCCATACTTTGCGCCCAAGCTGAAGAAGCGGACGTTGCTTGAAAAACTCAGGGAGATCTTCCGGCATAACGTCAGCCAGCCGGTGGGAAAAGTGATTGAGGAGATCAATCCGATCCTGCGTGGCTGGGTGAACTTTCGGGTTGGCGATTTGAGTCGATGTTTTTCCATGATCAAAGACTGGGTAGAGAAGAAGGTGCGGCGGCATTTGATGCGTGCCCGGGGACGCCAAGGTTACGGTTGGGCGCGGTGGAGTAGGCAATGGCTTTCCCAACGGCTCGGTCTGTTTAACAACTACCGGCTCAAACGATGGCCAGGGCCGAACGTCGCCCCTGCCCGTTAGGCTTCATAATTCTTGGCACGAAGCAAACAGGTGCGCCTAGTGCGGGAGATCCGCACGCTGGGTGCGACGCGGCGGGGGCTGGAAACGGGTTTACGGTTGGGCTAGTGAGGCACTCCTAGAGGAAACGGGGAGCAACAGATAAGCCTGACTTTCGGAGCAGCGCGCCAGTGCTCGACCCTACCATACCGGAAAGGAATAGCGATCCATCCTGGCCCCGAGTCATGCGTGGCCAGCCGCGAGGCTGCCATCGAAGCGTTGACAGGGGAAAATGCAGGCAGGGTATTGAGCTGCGAAATAATCGCGATCGGAGTGCCGATGTCGTTCAGCATGACGGAAGGCAACATCGGCGGATGCGTAATCGCGAGCATCGGTCGGACTCTGCGCAGTCTGAGCCCCGTGGCATGCATGGAAACTCCACGCGCGAGAACCGGGAGACCCCATCGGCGCCCGTCGCGGAAGATGCGGCGGGCCGGTTGGAGAAGGCCATGAGCCAGGAGTCCAACATGCACGCCGGTGGGGAGTCGGACGGTTGCGTAGTACCGACGAAGTGTCCGAACAAGGGCGGGCAACCGCGGGCGGAGGGCATGGAGGGAAGGCAACCGACCAAGGAGAACATTGGGCAGGCGACCGCGCCCCGGACTCAGAGCCGGATCAGCGAGCTGAGCGACCTGTACGGTGTGCGTAAGGCAGCACGGAAAGATAAGCAGAATGCGGTTCACTGCGCTGCTCCACCACGTCACCATCAATCTGCTGCGGGACAGCTATCTCGCCTAGAGGCGGGATGCCGCGCCCGGAGTGGACGGGGTGTTGTGGAAGGAGTACGAGACGGGCCTGGACGAGAAGCAAGCCGTAGTGATAGTCCTCCATCAGATTTACGAAGAGGATTTTCTGGGGTTCTCCTATGGTTTCCGGCCTGGGCGAAGTCAGCATCAAGCGCTGGATGCGCTGTGGGTGGGGATCATGCGGAAGAAAGTGAACTGGATTCTCGATGCCGACATTCGTGACTTTTTCGATCATTTATCGCAGGAATGGCTGGTCAAGTTCATCGAGCACCGCATCGCCGACCGAAGGATAGTTCGCCTGATTCAGAAATGGCTGAGGGCGGGCGTGTCCGAGGATGGGAAGTGGTTGAAGTCGGTCGTACAAGGGTACTTCAATTACCATGCCGTACCCGCAATATGGATAGTCTGAACAGCTTTCGGGCTCAGGTGATCTGGCGCTGGTACCGTTCGCTTCGAAGCCATTCATCCAAGGTAGGAGCCATATGCAGCAATTCTGCACGTACCACGGATCTGTGCGGGGGGCGTCTGGGAAACCGGCGTCCCTACCGCGACAAAGCTCCGCTGGAAAGTATCCAAAAGGACAGGAGTTTGTCTTTTCCATATGCACGGAGAAGACCAAACACAGCACGAGCTATTCGGATAAGGATCGCCGGAAGAACGGGTGCCACAAGATCATCCGTTGCGGCCGATCCGGGCGATGGTGGACGAGGCGTTGCGAGCACTCGACGGACGCTTCGATTCGCTGTACGACGGGGAGGGGCAGAAGTCGATTCCGTCGGAGCAGTTGCTGCGGGCGTTGCTGTTGCAGATGCTGTACTCGATCCGCAGCGAGCGGATGCTGATGGAGCAGATGGAGTACAACCTGCTGTACCGCTGGTACGTGGGGATGTCGATGAACGAAGAAGTGTGGCATCCGACGGTGTTGACGAAGAATCGTGACCGGCTGCCGGAAGGCGAGATCGCCGAAGAGTTTTTTCGCGTGGTGTTGCGGCAGGCGCGGAGGAAACGGCTGTTGTCGGACGAGCACTTCACGGTGGATGGAACGCTGATCGAAGCCTGGGCCGGGCAGAAGAGGTTCCAACTCAAAGATGAGGACGATATCCTGAAGCCACCTCCGCCACCGGACGCTGGCAGCAATCCCACCATCAATTACGGCAAGCAAAAGCGCTCCAACGACACGCATCAATCGACGACCGATCCGCTGGCGCGTCTCTATAAGAAGAGTCGAGGCAGTGAAGCGAAGCTGGCGTATCTGGGACATATCCTCACACAGAATCGCAACGGACTGGTAGTGAAGACGCGTGTGACGCTGGCGACGGGCACGGCCGAGCGCCACGCAGCGATCGAGATGACGAAGCAGATTCCGGGCGGCAGTAAGCGGGTGACGCCGGGTGCGATCGCGGCTACGACACGGCGGCTTTCGTGGAACAGATGCGGGAGTTTCGGGTGACCCCACAGGTGGCGCAGAACGACACGAATCGGCGGAGTGCGATCGACGCTCGGACCACCAGTCAGCCTGGGTACGCGATTAGTCAGCGAAAACGGAAGCGTGTCGAGGAGGTCTTTGGGTGGATGAAGACGGTTGCCCTGCAACGCAAGACGCGGTTCCTGCGGCCGGACAAAATCGGATGGATGTTCACCTTCGCCGCGGCGGCTTACAACCTGGTTCGGATGCGCAATCTGACGGCGCACCCTGCCTGAAGCACCTCCCGGCAGTGGATTCACGGCCACGTGAATCTACTCCCGATACGCTCATCCGCCGCGCCAAAGCCGTTCTCAAATTCCAAAAATGTCGCCAGAACAATTTCGGCTATGCTTTTCAGCAGCCTGCTAAAGGAGTCGCTCGCTGCTCACCTTCATTGCACAGCGATCGTGACACCGGCCGGGGACTGGGCGTCGTCCAGGGCAATGACGATCGGGACGGCGCTACCAGGGGTCACTGTGGCGGGCACCTGCGCGTCCACCTGGTAGAGGCCCACAAAGCCCGGCGCTAACCCGGAGAAGATTACGGGGGCGTTCAATCCTCCAATGGTCACCTGCGGCATACTCAAGGTTCTGGCATAATTCGGCGCGCCTGGCGCCGGCGCTCCATCGCCCGGCGTGTTGCTAACGGCTCCCAGCCCGGTGCAGTAAATCTCAATGTAGCCGCCCTGCGGCACCGGCTGCTGGTTAGTCCCCGCCGGCCCTGCGATGGTCGCCGTGTTAGCGATCAGCACGGCCGCTTGTCCGCTGCCTTTTTCATTGGTGGTGAAGATGGCCGGCTGGGCATTCACCACCGTCACCGGGATCGAATTACTTTGCGTGCCGTCTCGAACCACGGTTAATTGATTGGGGCCCGTATTCAGTTCCCAGGGAATCAGCGCATTGACCTGCTTCGGACTGACGAAGTAGAGCGGCAGCGATTGACCGCCCAGCTTGACGATCACATTGTCCAGGGTGCTCGGGAAAGGCGTCGGCGAACTTTGCTGCCCATCCGCCAGCTGGCTGCCGAATATCGCCGCCAAGCTCCCCGGCGTGATGTTGTTTTGTGACTGCCCATTAGCCAGCGGATAACTGGCCGCGTTCAGCACCGCGGCCGGCTGCGCCACCACTGGGCTACTATTGGGGACTATATTCACCGCCCAGGACAGCGCACCAAAGGCGGTGCTCTGCACATAAAATACGTCCGCATTCACCGTTACCGTAGCGGCCCCGGGGGTGTTGCCCACATTCCAACTGCCCTGCCATACTCCATTACCCAAATCGCTCAGACTGAAGGACCCACCCGGAGCGACCGACCCGGAAACCTGACCACCGTTGGCCGCCGTTACTGGGTTCCCATTGCAGTCGGTCACCTTCACGCTCACCGTAGGCTGCGCTTCTACCTCCACCGTATAGTTGTTACTGAGGTTGGGAGGAGAGTTCCCGTTCTGCGTTATGGTCAGCGTCGCCCCTGAACAACTGCCGGAGGCCGACGGAGCGGCGATGGCAGGTTTTACGCTTCCAGTCACTCCTTGGCCGCTGCTACCAGCGGCCACCAGCACCACCGCCACGCTGATCTCCCGGACTGTGCCATCGGAAAAGTCCACCCACATCATGCCGAGCTGCACTCCGGCCGCAAGTCCCGCCGTATTCACACTCAGCGACACTGGCGCTCCACTGCCCGCGGCAATCGTTCCCGACGCCGGACTCAGCGTCAGCCAGCTCTGATTCGCCGTCGAGCTATACGTCAGCGTTCCGGCTCCCCCATTGGTCAGCATATAGCTCTGGGCCGCCGGATTCCCCGCTCCTGCAGTCCCGACGAATACCGCCCCGCTCGGCGCCGATGGCGGAGGGATCTGTCCGGCCGCCAGCACATGCAACAACACCGTCACCACCTGCGGAGAGTTAGTCGCCCCCGCCGCCACGATCTGCACAGTCCCGTAATACTCACCCGCCGCCAACCCCGACGGATTTGCCGTAACCGTCACAAAGGGTACCGAGTCTCCTGTCGTACTCCCGCCGGCCGGAGTGGCCTGCAGCCAACTGCTACTATTCGCCGGCACGCAATTGTCGCTCGTGCTGCTGAACGTACACACACTCGCCGTCCAGTTCAGCGCGCCCGATCCGATACTCAACACCGCAAACTGCTGCGACGCTGGCACCGGCCCGTCCACCACCGAGTCAAACTCCAACCCGCTTTGCGGCAGCACAATCGTCTCGGTCAGCGAGCTCACTACCAGCGTCACCGGCACCGTTTCGCTCTGGCTGCCCGCGCTCACTTGGATGTTTGCCGTATACGTCCCGGCCCCCATTACCCCCGGATTCACCGTGAATCTCACCGTCCCCGGACTCGTCGGCGTCGCCGTCCCGGATGCCGACACGCTCAGCCAGCTCGCCGCTGTTCCGCTTTGCGCCGCCGTCCAGCTCAACGTTCCGCCCCCCGTGTTGGACACGATCAGTTGCTCTTGCTGCGAGCCGCCGCCCACCACCGCCGACTCATTCACGAATGCTGGACTGACAGACAACTGCGGCTGCAACGTCGGCGGAGCCACATTCAACGTCACCGAAACCGTCACGCTGGTGGGGGCTGTATTGGTGCCAGTGATCGTCACCGACCCGTTATGCAGGCCGGGCGACACACCGCTTGGGCTTACACTTACATTCACCACGCCCGGCGTCTGCCCATTGGCAGCCGACGCCGTCAGCCAGTTGGCGTCACTGGTTGCGGTAACCGTAAACTTGCCTGCCACCGTCGCGAATACCGAAATACTTTGCACCGGCTCCGACGTATCGCCCGGCTGCGCGCTGAAGCTCAACGATGTCGGTGCCACCGTTAAGACATTACTCCCCACCGCAATGCTCAGCGCCTGCGACGCTGTGTTCAATGCCGAGTCTGTGACCGTCGCGGTGAAAGAGAACGTTCCGCTCGACGTCACCGTTCCACTGATCAACCCCTGCGCGCTCAAGCTCAGCCCGCCCGGAAGATTTCCCGTGTAAGACCAGCTATACGGCTGCACGCCCCCGCTCGCTTGCAAATTCTGGTTATAGTTGTTTCCCGCACTCGTGCCGGGCAGCGAAGTCGTCGTGATTTGCAATGTTGGGATAGGCGCTGTGATGTTAAAAAATACTACCCCATTGCCGCCGCCGCCGGCGTTGGTCACGGTCACCGTGGCTTGACCCGTGGACGCATTGGCCGCGATCACGAACGTGGCCGTGATCTTGGTGGCGCTCACCACAACCACGCTGTTAATGGCGATCCCGGGATTATTTACGCTCAGCGCCGCGCCAGTCGCAAAGTTGGCGCCCGTCAGGGTGACCTGCACCGTGGAGCCCGTCACCCCGCTGCTAGGACTGATCGAAATTACCGTGACCAGCGGCAGATTAATAGTAAGCGCCAGATTCGCCGTCGCCGTATTGTTACCCGAATCCGTTACTTTGAACTCCGGGCTATAGCTCCCCTGGCTGCCGGTGGCTGGCGTCCCGCTAAGAACACCGGATGTGCTGATGCTCAGTCCGCCCGGCAGTCCGGTCGCCGACCAGGTATAGCCGGTTCCCGTTCCCCCGCTCGCGGTGAAGGTCACCGCAGTGTAAGCCACCCCCACGATGCCATTTACCAGCGAGGCCGTAGCCGTGATCTGCAACGTTGCATTAATGATCAGAGACAGGTTCGCCGTCGCCGTATTGTTACCCGAATCCGTTACTTTGAACTGCGGGCTAGAGCTCCCCTGGCTACCGGTGGCTGGCGTCCCGCTAAGAACACCGGATGCGCTGATGCTCAATCCGCTCGGCAGTCCGCTCGCCGACCATGTATAGCCCGTCCCCGTGCCCCCGCTCGCGGTCAACGTCACCGTGCTATAGGCCACGCCCACAGTACCACTGGGCAGCGACGACGTAGAGACCTGCAACGCTCCGTTGATAATTACAGCTAGAGTCACTGTTGCCGTGTTGCCGCTAGAATCCGTCACAGTGAACTGCGGGCTGTAGCTTCCTGGGCCGCTGATGGCCGGCGTTCCGCTCAGAACCCCGGATGTGCTGAGGTTCAGTCCGCCCGGCAGTCCGGTCGCCGACCATGTGTAGCCGGTTCCCGTGCCCCCGCTCGCGGTGAAAGTCACCGCAGTGTAGGCAACACCCCCGATGCCATTGGGCAGCGATGCCGGACCGGTGATCTGTAGCGCCGGATTGATCGCCAGTGGCAGATTCTCGTTGATAGTATTGTTAGCGGAGTCCGTTACTTTAAATTGCGGACTGTAACTCCCATGGCTGCCTGAGGAGGGCGTTCCGCTGAGAACGCCGGATGCGCTGATGCTGAGTCCGCTCGGCAATCCGGTCGCCGACCACGTGTAGCCGGTCCCCGTGCCACCGCTCCCGGTGAAGGTCACCGCGCTGTAGACCACGCCCACGGTGCCATTGGGCAGCGAGGCCGGAGAATTGATTTGCAGTGGGGGTGTGCCGATGACAAGCGGTAAATTCTCGCTGGTTGACCCGCCGGCGGGAACTGTCACCGTGAATAGAGGATTGTAGTTGCCTTGGCTATTAGTAGCCGGGGTACCACTCAGCACGCCGGCCGGGCTGAAGCTCAATCCAGCAGGCAGTCCCGTCGCCGACCATGTGTATCCGCCTGCCGTTCCCCCGCTGGAGGTGAATGCGACGGACGAGTACGCGACGCCCACGGTTCCTGTCGGGAGCGAAGATGGTCCGGTGATCAGAAGCGGCGGCGGGGCAATGGTCACATAAAGTGTCTCAGTCAACGTATCCTCGCTGGAATCCGTCACGGTGAACTGCCCGCCGTAGGTACCGTAGGCGCCGGCCAACGGGATCCCGTTCAGCACGCCAGCCGAACTGAAACTCAGGCCGGCCGGTAAGCCTACCGCGGACCAGGTATAGCCGCCGCTGCCTCCGCTAGCGGTAAACTGCACAGGGCCGTAGGGCACTAAGGCCACGCCGGATGGCAATGATGCTGGACCGGTGATCGTCAGGTTGGGTGGAGAGATTGTTAGCGATAGCGTAACCGTAGCCGTGTTGTTGCCGGAATCGGTTACTTCGAACTGTGGATTGTAGTTCCCGGAACTTCCGGCGGCGGGTGTACCGCTGAGAACGCCCGCCGTGCTAATCCCGAGCCCACTGGGTAAACCCGTTGCGGACCATGTGTAGCCGGAGCCAGTGCCCCCGCTCACAGTGAACGTCACCGCGGAATAAGCCGTCCCTTCCTGGCCTCCGGACAACGATGCCGGGCCGGTTATCATTAGGGGCGACGACACGGTGAGAGTGAATTGTTGTTGCGCGGTGGCCAATTGTTCGTCCGTCACCATGACTGTAAATGTAAATTGGCCCGTCACAATTGGGCTACCTGAAAGAACTCCGCTGGAGCTGACGCCCATCCCTCCTGGTAGCTCTCCCAACCATGACCAGGTAAACGGCGATGTGCCGCCGGTGTTTTGAAGCGTTGTTGAATAAGGCGTATTTATGTTTCCAGCCGGCAGCTCGGTGGTAGTTATGGTCATCGCCGGATTTATAGTAATGTCACGCGCCGTGGCCGAGCTGGTAACGTGATTGCTGTCGGTTACCGTGAGGCTGAAAGAGTACGATCCGGCTTGCGATGGCGTCCCTGATAGGTAACAGTAATTGACTCCGCTAAATGAGGTCAATTCAAAGCCGAAACCCGGAGGCAACGATCCGGACTCAATGGCGCACGCGGTATATGGCAATACGGCCCCAGTGAACACCTCGACTTCTCCCAGCCCACTTGGAGGACTATATATCCAGGCTGCCCCGACTGTCCCGGATGGCAACTGCTGACTGTACAAGTCGGTAGTAGCCAACAACGAGAAAGCTGCACACGCGATACCAAGAACTAAATGAGAGCGTGAGAAAGTACGGCGCATTTTAACATGCACCCTTGCGGAGGAGAGCAGAATTCTGGGATATCGTAATAGATCGCGATGTAAAACACGCCGATACGCGCGACTGAAGATGCCACTCTACGCGTCGACCGGACAATGTGTCTGTCATGCAAGATCCAAGCACATCACTCAAGAATTTTTCGAGAAAAATGAGGATACTTGAAAGGCGAGACCGATGTCAAGAAAAAACTGCCGATTTCGGGGCTTAAATGGTAAATCTCATCACTGATTCAGGCCAACGGCACGAAAATGAAACCGGAAGGTAGCCCTGGTAGTACCGGAGCCACTCCCGCTCAAAGCCCTGAACAAAGACGGCGGCCGGAACTCCGGTCAAAATGGCATATGATTTTCAAGACCGCGAATTCCGTCTCAAAGCCCTGGGCGGTCTCAGCGAAGCTGGAAGAAAAAACCGGCCTCTACCTTGCCGATGGTGTCGTTCGAAAACAATCCGCTAATCGGCTTATAGACTTTGGCCTCCACTCGGAAGCCGTACTTCCCTGTTCCCCCGAGGTAATAACGAAGACCGCCTCCTGCGTTGATCGTGAAGTCGGACGCACCGTCTCTGCTAAGGGTCGAGGTGCTCATGCTGGTGCCGGTGGTCGGCGTCATGTTGGTATTCGTGATCGTTTCCGTCGTGTTGGGGTATGCCAGGACGCCCATTCCGAAGACGAGGTAGGGAACAATGGGGCTTTCCTTAAATATCGGCAGGCGGATGTGCACGCCGCCGTGGACGTCATTTAGCGCGACCTTATAGCTCCCGGTGACGGTGGTGGTGGTCGAGCCAGACATCGTCGTCCCGGAAAACGTGCGCGGGATGCCGGGGAAGTAGCTGTACTCGAAATACGGCAGCACATACTTGTTCTTCAGTGCATAAGTAACGTTGCCACCGGCCATCACGCGAAAGTGGTCGACGCCATAACTGGCCCCGACGAACGGTCCAACCTCAATGCTGCCGGATCGAACGGCGGATACCTGAGCGAGGGCGGAGGAGACAGATAGGCCGGTAAGAAATCCTAACCTCATTAAGTTCCACCAGGCTGGCTTGCTGGGCGGGATCAGGGTCATCGAGTCCTCGTTCGGTTTTGAGTTGAGTCATCATTATACACATTGCTTGAGGGATTGCAACACCCTTGCAAACCTTGCACCCTTGCAAACATGGCGCAGCTTTTCACGGATGCTCAACGAATGTTTAATGACTTCTTGGTCGAATCGTCGTCCGGGAGCACACACCGGAAGCCCGTGTGGTAATGGCCTCCGTTCTGCTGCTTTCGTACTGAAAGTCTTAGATGCTGGGGCCAATTGCTTTCAAAGGAGCCCCCGCGGATAACGTGTTCCTTGCCCGTCGCAGGACCCTGGGGGTCCACTGCGGGTGAGCTTTGGTAAAAGGTTGGGCTGTACCAGTCTTGCACCCATTCCCAAACGTTTCCCGACATATCGTAAAGGTTGAATCCGTTGGCATCGAAGCTGTGAATCGGCGCCGCGTCTTCATACTGATCGTTGCCCTGTTTGCCGTAGAAGTTGGCCTTGTCGCGGCTGTTTTCGTCGTTTCCGGGATAAACCTCGTCGGCTGCCCCACCACGGGCGGCATACTCCATTTCGGCTTCTGTCGGCAAGCGGCCTCCAATCCAACGACAAAACTCCTGGGCTTCCTCCCACGGGACCAAAACCATTGGGTAGTCGGTCTTCGCCCAGCCGCGATTATAGTTTGGGGCTCCCGGCATCTTAATTGTTTTGGCCTGTCTAGCCTTCTTAGCCTCTTTTGCGGAGGCATCGACAAACTTTTGATAGGCGCCTACGGTGACCTCATTGCGCCCCAGATAGAACCCCTTCGAGAGCGTTACCTCATGCTGAGGCTTTTCCCCTGATTCACACTTGGAGTCAGCCGGGACGCAGCCCATTTTGAACCTGCCGGGTGGAATGAAGACATATTCCTCCCGATCCCGCGAATTTGTCGACACAGTATCCACGCGCTGAACAACGATGGTGGGTGGAGCTGGAGGCGGCGGTTCCGGCGTCGGCAGGGGCGCGAGAAAATAAAAGTCATCGTGCGCAATGTTCGAGATCATGAAAGGCTGCTGTTGCTGCGCGGTGCGGCCGAGTACCTGGCCTTGAGCTTGTTCGAAGAGCGCCCTGGGACGCAGTCCGGGCTGCCTCAGAAGTTCGGCGACAGCCTGGGTAAAAAGTCCCGTTTGAGTCGCGGATGAAGGATCCACTACGTCGCCCGGCGGAGCGGACATCGCGAGAAGAGTGTCATGATAGTCACGCAAATCGGGCAAAGCCATACCAACGCCTCCGCCGCGAACAGGTGCGGCAATGCGCCGGGGGCCCTCGATCATCAGAAATTTTAGCCCGGTCTTCCGGTCGGTTAAGTCCTGAAGCAGACGCACGAGTCGAAACGTATTTTGAGCTACATCGGCGCCGGAGTCGAAATTAACCGGAAGCAAGTAATTATCGTCGTCAGGGCCAGAAATTATGTGTCCCGAGTAGTAAAAAAAGGCGATGTCCCCAGGCTGAATCTGTTGAAGAAACTTCGCTTCATCCGTCGTTTGGAGCTCGGGCATTCTAGCATTCTGCACCAACGTTACCGCGAACCCAGCGCCTTCAAGGGCCGTTTTCATCAGGCGCGCTTCGTCGAGCGCGGTTGGCACTCGGGGTAGCCCTTCGTAAGCGCTATTTGCAACTACTAACGCGTAACGCTTCGGAACAGAGTCGGCGCCCAGTTCTCCAAGCCAAAGCAGCGAAGTAAGAAGTAGGAACGGAACTTTCATTTTCCGACTAACTTGATATGGCGTAAATCGCACGGTAGCCTTAGCGGTTCCATCCAGCATAGCTGCATTCCTGAGAAATCACCTCCCGTGCCGCCAGCGGATCTCAACGGATGAAAGTGGCTCCGTCGACGTATTTCGAAGCTTGAGCCGTCGGAAACCGTCCTTCGCCGAGGGCGTCTCCTCGACCATGATGGCAGCGCTGGGCGTACTTATGGTGACTTCACAACCCGGGAACCGCGGGCCACGAATGATGCCGCCCCCAAGGTTTTGATCGGGCCCGCCGATCACAAGCTCTCCGTTAGGCTCCAATGTCGCGCCAGACCACGTGAAAGTTCCATAGTGAAGCCCGGTGTAGGTCGGTGCATCGCAGTCCACGGGTGGTGGAAGTGCCGGCAATACCATCAGGGTGGCGACGATTGGAGGAGGGTTCGAGCCCCCGCCGGCAAAAGTGATTGCGCAACTGTGGGGACCAACCGATAAGCCGGAGGTAAACACCGACGCAGTTACCTGGCTGGAAGTCGTCCCACTGGTCCTACTCAAAGTCAACCAGTTACAATTACTCCCGAGTTCCGTCGTAAAGGGAAGGCCACTGGCAGGGTTCGCGCTTGTCACCGAGATGTACTTGGCGGATGGGGCCACGGTACCAAGCTGGTAAGTTCCAAAGAGTAGAAATGAAGAGTTGACTGAAAGAGTAGAGGGCGGGGGAGGCGACGGTGGCTGAGTCATTACTGTCAAGTAGGCAGTTACTTTTGCGGACGGGTCTTTTCCGCGGAGCACAAAGGTGCAGGCATATTTGTTAGGTCGCAACCCATCCGTATTCACCATGGCTTTCAAATCCCAGGGTGTAATCCCGCTCGTGGCGCTCAATGTCAGCCAACCGCACGAATCCGGAAGTGTGACGGATAAATTCAGTCCGTTTGACGGATTCTCGCTGGTAACCAATATCGTGCGCGGTGCGGGCGGAGGACTGCCAATTTTGTAATTCGCGAAGTAGATGTTTAATGGGTCTACTTTGATCATTGGCACGGGCGATGCGGATGGTTGAACTTTGGCCTCCGGCTGTTCCATTCGGAGGGTCACGTTCACTATGCGATTCTCGGACGCATGGTTGCCGGCAACAATCGTCAACTGGCCTGAATAATCGCCCGCCTTCAAATCCGCAGGATCCACTTGAACCTTCACGCTAGTCGGCGTAGCCTTGCCTTCCAATGCGGCAGTGAGCCATGGCACGTTGCTGTGCACCTTCAGAGCCCTGCTGCTACCCGTCAAAACCAGGGACTGGGGCGGGATAGCAGTTCCTGCATAGGTAAACGTCAACTCGCTGGACTCTACTTTCAACGGATTCGGGCGAAGGAACTGGAAGATCGCCCAGCCCGCCACCAGCGAACACAAACAAGTGGCGCCAATCAAGACCCATCGCAGCTGTTCTCTCGAGAAGCGAGAGTGAGGCTTTGAACCTCCTGTCTCGGCAGTGACTCCGTTCGCAACGGGCCTGGCGCACTCGGCTTCGGCCCAGGCGAGGAGTTCGCGCACCTGAGGATTTTCCTGGTCTTCCAGCAACAGCGATGCAGTGGAGCGAACCTCCTGGGCCGCGCCGCTGCGACGCAGTTTTTTCAGGCGGACGATCTCGGATTCCAACCGCTTTTTCCGATCCAGGTCGCGAGCTTTGGTTGCCGCCTGCAGACCTTTCTCGGCTTGGGCATCGCCGCGAAATTCAACCAGAAGCGATGTGTATCGATCAATAGCATCCTGGTATTGGCCTGCGCGCAACGATCGTTCCGCCACCCCCAGACGCTCCCGGAGGATTTGATCGCGCTGCTCCCGCAGCCGTGCGTCTGCGAGGGTGGACTGCAGGTCGAGGATCGACTTGCGCTCTGGCATCCGATCCGTTATCTCCTGAATCGCCCGGGCTGTCTCCTCGAAGCGACGAGCCATAATGTGTTTGCGGGCAAGGCCTTCGCGATCACGGCAGAATTTTTCTGCAGCTATATCCTGCGCTAGCAACACCACCGAACGCTGGTCTGCGTAGGCTTGGAGGGGTTTCTGCAGCAAGGCTTCCGCCGGCTCGAGCTCGGCGGCGGCGAGATGAGCTCGGGCGCGCGCGACGAGTCCATCGATCTCCGATTGCCGCTTATCTTGCGCGAGTAGTCGCAACTGCGCGAACACCGGCTGGTCAGTGAAATCGACCTCGGCTTTCTGGAGCAGCGCCAGTGCCGCGTCCCATTTGCCTTTTTCGAGTTCGCCTTGGATGGTCTTGACTGAGTCATTGACTTTCCGAGCACGTTCGAACTCGCGCAACGCTTTCTCTAACCGCTGTAGCTCCGTCGAAAGACGAGGGTCAGCCGGGAACTTCTGCAGAGCTTTGCGTATGACTTCAATCGCTGCAGAAAGCTCTCCGCGACTTTCAAACTCCGCCGCACGAGCCAATTCATGCGAAATGAACTCTTGCTTTTCTTGGTCTTGACGAAGTGCCTCACCGCGGCTAGTCCGTTCTTTGACAATTTCTGCTAACAAAGAGTTGAATTCAGGCTCCTGAGAAAAGAATCCGGAGCGGGATTGCAGAAGCGAGTTCGCGGCTTCCAAATCCCCCTTCGAAGATAGCTGCCGGGCTTGTTTGATCAGGGCATCCAGTTCTTTGGTCTTGTGACGCTGCGCCTCTATCCAAAGACTTAGGTAAACCGGCTCGTCTGGATCTTGAAGGTTGACCTCTTCAATGCGCGCCATAGCCCCGGGCCAATCGCCTTCAGCGAGCTTTCGTTCGATGCGTTCCGCCTCCGAAGCGACCCTGCGCTCGCGTTCGAGATGCTCCAACGCAGCCTGAACACGTTGTTGCGCAATGCTGAGATCGGGATTGTTCGGATATCTTTGAAGAGAGCTCCGGACTATTTCCAGAGCAGCCGGCCAGTTCTGGATACGCTCCTGTTCGGCGATGGCGGCCAACTGCGAATTGATGTAGTTCTTCTTTTCCTCTTCCCGGCGCTTGGACTCTTCATGCCGGCGCTTCTCGAAACCCAATTCGTCGGCGACGGCTTGGACCGCAGGCTCTGCGGAATACCGTCCGAGGCGTGTGTGGAGAAACGTCTCTGCTTCCCCCAACTGTCCGCCGATCAGTTTCTGCCGGGCCTCGCGCACCAACGTACTGATTTCCTCGTTCCTGCGCCGTTGCCCATCTTCTAACAGCCTTGGAAAAAGGTCTTCATCAGGATAGGCTTTATGGGCAATCTGAATGCGAGCGAATGCCGCGGTCCAATTATGGGCGTTGAGATCGCCTTCAATGGACAATTGTTCCGCAGCGATCTTGCTCGTTTTTTCGGCTTCGGCCATGGCAGCCTGGATTCGTTGCTCCGCTTCTTCCAACTCCGCGGAATGCGGAAGCCGTTCCCGGGCCTCGAGAATGCAGGCAAGCGCTGAGGTCAAATCTTGACGACGTTCCAATTCCGCGGCCGCCGCTAGCTGCGAATGGAGATATTGATCGTTCTTTAGCTCCTGGAACGCCTCCGACGCGCGATTGAAAACGCCAGTCAATTCGGGATCATCCACATACGTTCGAAGTGCGATTCCCACCATCTCAACCGCTTCCGCAGGCCGGCCCTGGCTGATGAGCGCGCTCGCATTTTGCGCAATCCGCAGAATAGCGGCAGCGCGTTCTTGTTCTTGCTGCTTCTCCCGAAACTCACGATCATGTGCCAGCAGCTCTAGGTGGGCCGGAGCGTCCTCAAGGAGCGTCCGCACGATTTGCAGAGCTTCCTCCCAGGCTCCCTGCTGGCGTAGCTCCCGAATACGCTGGAGTCCCTCCTCCAGCCGCCGCTTTTTCTCTTGGGCTTGTTGCGTGGCAATGACGGAACGCAACAATCGAGACAGCACGATGTCGCCGGGATACACCGCAAGCTGGCTTTGGATGGCGGCCAATGCTTCTTCGAAACGCTGCGCCGGAACCAGGGTGCCGACCAGGGCGCTGACCGCTTCGATGGCCTGCTCAAGCTCTTCAGCTTTCTGCTCCTGCCGCACGTACTCCAACAGATCCGTCACTTCCCGCTCGCTCGGAAACTCGCGCTTCAGACTATCGAGAACCTGTATGGATTCGGCGAGTTCGCCACTCTTCAATAAATCCTTGGCTGATTCCAACCCCGCCTTAAAGCGGCGGCGGCTGTTTCGTTCGACTCTCTGAATCACCGTCCGGGCCGTCAAATCATGGATATCGATGCGTCCAGGGTTGGCCGATTCCAGCTCGGTGAGCACCGCGACGGCCTCGTCGAACGATTCAATCGCAATCAAACCGCGCGCCTTGAACAATCCGGCCTGAATAATTTCTTCCCGCTCCTGCACCTGGATCGCAATTTGGATTTGCGCCAAAAGTTCCGCAGCCTCGCCATGCTCCGGATCGGCACGCACGGCTTCCGCGGCCTGGCCCAGCGCGGTGGCGAGACGCTTCTGGCGCACTTCCTCCCTGGCGCTGGCTACCCACCGGTTTGCGCGGTCGTTTCGCTCTTTGGCCGAACGGAATTGTTGCAGACACACCTTGACCTGCTCGTCGGCGCTGTCCAGCTTGCTGGCCGATTCAAGGATCTTGATCGCCTCGATGAAATTCCTTTGCTCCGCTTCCTCGATCGCGCGGTGCACCAGCGCCTCAATTCGCGGCCTCAAGGCGCGCCGGTGGATCTCGAACTGGACTCGTTCGCGAAGCGTACGTGCTTCCCGATTTTGCGGCTCAAGCTCCAGAATCGATCGAAGTAAAACCTGCGCTTCCTCCCAGAGCTGGCGCGCGCACAAATCCTTGGCTCGTGGAAGCAGCTGTTCCGCTTCCAGTTTCCTGAGCTCCAGAAGGACTGGTTCAGTATCGAATTGAACGTCTTCGAGCGATTGGTAGCGCAACTCCCGATCTCTCGCAAGAAGCCGATGGATCACCGGTTGTAAGGCTTCCGGGCACTGTGGAGTCAATAGCTGCGGTGCGTCTTCATGAGCGATTTTGTACATCTCGGAGTGCAAATTTCCGCTCTCGAAAGGATTCCGGCCCGCGAGCATTTCGTAGTAAATTACGCCGTAGGCCCAGATATCACAAAGCGCGTCCACATCGGCCCCCTGCAATAGTTCTGGAGCCATGTAAAGGACGGTGCCAATGAGAAAGCCTTGTTGAGTCAACCGTGTGGCATTGTCCCGGGTCAACCGTGCTATCCCAAAATCCATTATCTTCACGCCGCCATCGGCCAAGAGCATGATATTGGCAGGCTTTACGTCACGGTGCAGCACGCCGCTACGATGGGCATAGTGCAACCCTTCCGCCACTTGGAACATGATGGTCACCTTCTCCAGAAGTGTGAGCGGCGGCCGCGTCCCGAGGAGCTGTTCCCTGAGTACCTTCTGAAGATCTTGACCTTCCAGATATTCCATGACGAGATACTGGATTCCGTTGTCCTCGCCAAATTCGTGAACCGTGACGATGTTCTCTTGATGAAGATTACCAGCTGCGGAGGCTTCGTTTCGAAAGCGGCCCAATTGACTGTCGTCGCTATTGGAGTCGAGAACCTTGACGGCTACAATGCGTCCAACGCGAGGATCGAATGCCCGGAACACGCGACCAAAGCCGCCCCGCCCGATTTCGGTCTGAATCTCAAACCTGCCGATTCGCCTCATTGCGGGTTGCTGTGATGGACTCATACTACACTAAGCCGATATGCCACAGCATTATAGCGAATCGCCCTAGACTTTGGAGCGATCCGAAGTCCCATCCCGTCCCACGTGTCCTAGGTCCAGAGTTCTAGGACTACGGTACGTGAGTTTTGGATCTCGGGACGGCTACGTCTTTGATATGCTAACAGGAGTTAACCTGAAGCGCGACTCGCGGATCAGAGGAACCGATGATCGAATCGTACAGCTTGTCAGATACAGGCTGCGCTCGTCAAGATAACCAAGACCGCGTGCTTACGGACCACTCACTTGGCTTGTTCATTGTAGCCGATGGCATGGGTGGTCACAAGCACGGTGAAAAAGCTGCCGAACTCGCCGTCGACACCATGAAATATTATATGGAATCCTCGCGTGAGCGATTCGATGTAACTTGGCCCTTCGGTTATAACTTTGATCTTTCGCTCGACGCCAATCGTCTTTCGACCGGCATACAACTTGCCAACCGGCATGTGTGGAACTATGCGGAGAAAGCCTCTGAGTTCGCTGGGATGGGGACGACGGTTGCTGCGGTGCTGCTGAGTGGAGAAAGTACGGTTGTTGCGAATGTTGGAGATAGCAGGGTTTACTTATTTCGGCAAGGTGAGCTCCGGCAGATCACCGTCGATGATAGTTTCTTGAATGCGGTCGCGCCGCCTGGTTCCTCTGGCGACGATTTTGCGAATAGTCCTATGCGAAATATTCTCACTCAGGCCGCCGGTGCAAGAGGTGCGTTAGATGTACACATCTCGGAACTGAAGCTCGAAAGCAATGACATGCTCCTGCTGTCTAGTGATGGCCTGCACGCGGTCATAGGCGACGCGGCGATTCGATCAATAGTCGGTTCCGGTGGGAGCGTCGATCACACGGCGGAGCGACTGGTCGCGGCAGCCAAGGTCAATGGGGCTCCAGACAACGTTTCCTGTATTCTCATCGCTTATAGTCTGTAGTGCCGTCAATGACTACCCTTGGCAAGTATCAGATTCTCGAAGAACTTGGCGTTGGTTCTATGGGAACGGTTTACCGAGCCAGGGATACTATTCTCGAACGGGAAGTCGCTCTTAAGACGATTCGCGCTGGCCCATCTGTAGAACCTGAGATTAAAGAGAGGTTCTATAGAGAGGCTCGAGCGTGTGCGCGACTACAGCATCCGCACATAATCACCATCCATGATTTCGGCGAAGTCGATGATACAGCGTATATCAGCATGGAATTGCTCATCGGGGAGGACCTTCGCAAGGTTATTGGGACCAAACGAAACATTTTAGTTGGAAGGAAAATCGAACTTATTGCACAGGTAAGCGATGCCCTCGGGCACGCTCATCGCAATGGAGTGGTACATCGCGACATCAAGCCCAGCAATATTTTTGTTCTCGAGGAAAACTTCGCGAAGGTTTTGGATTTTGGAATAGCGCGCTTACAAGCGTCAAAACTGACCGTCTTGGGAAGGGTACTTGGCACGCCGAACTACATGGCTCCTGAGCAGATTCAAGGCAAAATTTGCGATTCGCGCTCCGACCTTTTCTCTCTGGCCATCGTTTTCTTCGAGTTGCTCACTGGGATTCATCCTTTCCAAAGTGCTTACATTCCCCGCAGCATCGTTGGTCAGCCTCCTACCAAGTTACGATCAGTCGATAGTACTTTCCCACATGGACTAGAAGAACTGCTGGAAAAGGCATTACAAAAATCGCCTGGGGCTCGTTTTCAAGCGGCCGACGAATTTTCCGGAACCCTGAGGAGGCTCATTAGCGAATTGGGTCCAGGGGCGTCTCTGACCAGCAACGGTCAGAATCAAAACGTGGATAACAGAGCGCTCGCGCCCCAGTCTTCACTTTCCGCCCCAACATTGATCCTAGATCAGTCCGCAGAGGCGCGAGCCTCGGAGTTTTTCTCTCTTATGCAGGACTGCGACAGCGCCTTGGAAGGCAAGCTATTGGACAAAGCTAGAAGAACTCTGGAGCAAATGCAGCACTTAGCGGCAACCGATGCCAGGTTCAATATTGCTGTGCTTGAATACGAGCGACAAGTTGTCGCACTAGAAGAGGCCTCAAAACAGAGCGGCAAGGTTGTTCCCGGGTCCAGTGATCGACCTCCGCCGACCTCTGTGCCAGTCATGCCGCAAGTTGGGAGTAGCGCCACCACACTGCGGCAGGTCTCACTGTCTTCCTCAGACTGGGATGCGACACGTTTGTTTTCCGCGCGTGACGCTATACCCGCGACGACACCTACGGCGCAGGACGTTCCCTCATTGCATTCTCCCGGGCCGGTTCGCGCTAGCGACATCGATGATCAGGCGGTTCCGAGTGTATATCCTCAACCTACGCTCACCCCTCACGCGGTAATTGCGACCGAAAGAACGTTCTCTCCATCGGTAAGGCGTCCCGAGGAGGCGGAGGCCGCCACTCAATCTGCTACCAATGCCAAAGATGCAAAGCTCGGATTCCCATCACATCGGAGCCTATCTATCAAAGGACTCGCGTTGGCATGCGGTCTCACGGTACTTCTGTTGGGCTTGGCCGGTGCGGCCCTTCGCCTATTGTCGGTTCACAAATATCCATCTTTACCGGCGATTGGCAATGCGGTTGTGACGTCGGATTCCGTCCCTTTGTTTGCAGGACCGAGCACGTCTGAAAAGCGGTTGGCCCAGTTCCAAAAAGGCACGCGACTCAACGTTATTCGTATGCCGCACTCCGATAGACCGGAGTGGGTCGCAGTTCAGCGGGTCAGCAATAAACCAGGTGCGCCCGGATACGTGCGTGCGCTAGCTCTGGGGCAATGGTCAACCTTTGATCTAACGCGACTTTTCGAACCCGGAGATTCTGCCGACGTGCCCCAGAGGATTGCATATATCGAGCTTCTGAATGCTGGCGTAGCCGCATTTGGAAAAGCAGATCGAACCAACGCATGGCTTGAAATGGCCCACCAAGAGATTGCCATCGCGCACCAATTGAAAGGATCCGGAGCGGCCTCGGAGGAGTGGCAGAAATATACCGCAGAAGCCCGCAGGGACCTGGCCAAGGCATCCTCCGATCCTACCCAGGGAGAGCAGGCCAGAACGATGGAAGAGGAGATCGCGGACCTGCTGGAACCGCTTCCTCCCCCGCCACCTCCGACTCCGATAGCCACTCGTACGAATGATTTGGCGGCGGATTACAAAATAGCGGACGATGCATACCGCCAGGGGCAGTATGCAAGAGCGAGTCAGCTGTTGAAGCATATCCTAGCTGTGGATAGCAGTAATCAGGAAGCAAGGATTTTACTGGAAAGAGTTCAGAAGGCAGCAGAGGAAGAGGCTGCAGCCTCCAAATAGAGATCGTGAATGTCTAACAGGACCTTCTGGTGCGGAATCGTGATCGCGGTCGTCTTGGCTCCGACTCCTTTTTTGTGCGAGGTGCTATCGGGAGCGCCCTTTCCGCAAGGCGGCCCCGGGAGCCAGAAGCCTCGTGAGCAAGATAAGTTACTGAGCGGTCCACCTTTCTCTTTGGAGCAGATTCGTGGATTACGAGACGTACACCCCGATCGATTGTCCAAGGCCGTCCTCAACAGAGGTCTAACATTTGAAGCGACTCCCGAGAATCTTGAATCGCTCAGAAGGGCAGGCGTCTCCCAGAAGCTGATTGACGTCATTCGACAAAAGGCGCCACCACCTCCTTCGCCACCACTTCCGCCGCCCCCCCCGCCTCTGTCACCGACCGGAGGCCTCATGCTAAAATGCTCGCCCGCAGACTGCAATATCGGCGTTGACGGAAAGCCAAGGGGATCTACGAAAGACGGCACGCTGGGGATTAAGGATCTGCCCCCGGGACAAATCGTCGTCGACTTTGAGCGCGAGGGATACATCGGACAGCAGAAAACCATCGCAATTGAACAAGGGAAAGATGTTTCCGCCGAAGCGGTATTGGAGCCTAGCGAGGCCACCAAAGCACAATTCGGGGCGGATCTGTTGTCGATGGCCATCCAGGCGCTCGGGGGGAACGCTGGGTTGAAGGACGTCGCATCTCTGTCCGCTTCCGGGGCCGCGGTGCTCTGGAACAAAGAGGGCCAAAGAAGCGATTGGACATTAAACACTCTCCTCAAACTGCCGGATATGGCTCTGTTTGACTTGGAGGGTTCCGTGGCCAACTTTTGGTTATCGCTGGTGGGAGACAAATATAAATCCGGTGGGGAGCGTAAGAAGCTTGGGGGGCTGCTGGGGGCCCGTTCCACCGATAAGAATCGCAGTCTCGAGGCTGGCGAATTCGATAGCGGTCTGCGGATATTTCGCGATTATCAAGTCTCGGCGTTGGTAGATCGCGTAAAAACTAATGGGTTTCGATTGTCCGCCGCTTTGCGCGAGGCAGACGAGAAGGGAGAATTACACCTGATAGCCAGGGGTAACGCCGAGGCTTACGAGGTGACTCTGGGAAGCGACAAATTGCCGATGAGGGTGACTTATCAATCCGAGCTTGGGCTCGGGAGCGGGACGGAGGTTGTCTATTCCAATTACAAGGATGCCGGCAAGGGAAAGTACCCGCTGACGATGGTGATCAAAATACCGGATGCGCCTCATCATGGGATGGAGGTTCAGTTTGAGAATGCGATGCCCACCGGCGATCTTAAGGAAAAAGATTTCAACGGGCGTGTCAAGCTACGGAGATAATACAGCACGATCCACGCGCCCGCTGAACGCTTTCGGCCGCCAAACTTTCCGTTTCAGTCGACGCAGATGCGAAATCCGAAACGGTTTGTGGCCAAGTGCTGCCAATCCCAGCTTCGATACGATGTGAGCTCTCAAGAATCCTACGTCTGTGACGACAGGAAACTCTTCACAACGTGCCGCTTGTCTCAGCGGAACGACTGGCGAAATGTTTTGTTGCGGAATATTTCGCATCCACACGGAATATTTTGCAGCTTGACACCTTCAGCTAAAGGGCTAATACTGAATTTCGGTTGCCATGCCAGGTATCGGCCTCAGACACTTCAGGAAGGACGAAATACGAATCACGCCGGCCCAAGCGGAGCGTGTTCTACGATTTTTCTTCCCAGATCAGCCGATGACGTCGCTTAGTGATGACGACGTGGAATTTACACAAGCCCTGCTCGTCGAGGCCGTCGATGCGAGTAGCGAGTTAGGCTATGTAGAGATCCTCGCAGACAAGACCTTACCGCCTCTGGCAGACCTTGGATTCATCAAAGATTTGGCGAAGGCGTTCTGTAAGCAGGCCTTAAAGAATTGGTTCCGGCACGCTACAGGAAGAGACTTCACCGATCCTCAGATCTACGAAATTGTGCGCAGAACGATCAGCAGAAACTGGAGGAGCGTATGGTCGATTCGAGTGGCAACGGGCGAACTGACGGGCTATTGATTCTGGCGACGTTTTGCCAGCCTGTAGACAGTTTAGGACGGCACCATTGGCCTAGCCACGCACCCTTGCCGAAAATTTGGTCTGCTCCGCAATTGCTGACTGTTCTCCGAACATAGTTGCTACGCCTCCAGGAGCGCCAAAGCCGCCAGGTGCGCCAAAGCTTGATCGATTTCTTCGGGGCTCGCTCTTAATTCCCTGGCTAAATCGCCCCGATTTCGCTTGCCATCCAGCCGGGCCAACAGCTGCAAACCATCGCCTTCCACCTTGACGGATTGGTGGATGAGGTTCGTCAACACGCCACCCTTCGCGGCCTGCCATCGGGCGAGGGGACTTGTTAAGGGATTTTCGCCCGGGTGACTCGTGGCGCGCGAACGGTGAACGTGCAGGTCGAGCACGCGCATGGTGAACGCGGTTGCTATGCCTTCGGAGAGCAAACCGGACGGGATTGAATCGGCTGAGGCCCCAGTACGCGCAGCGGCAGCCGAGCGGAGCTGCTCAAGCGATAGCCGTTCCGGCCAAACGGAGCGAAGCGCGACCATTGCCGCCTTCATGATTGGGTGGCTGGTCTTGAGGGAAGCGTTCCGCGCACCCCGAAACTCCTCTTCCACATCAGGCTCCAGGTTTACGGTGCCGGAAACCTGTGTTGAGGAAGAAGACACGAGCAGGCCTTCCAGGCGTCGAGGGTCAAGTCGGTAATCGACGGGTAAACCCGCATGGCACAGAAGCGTCTGCCGAAAACGGCGGCAGCAGGCGAAGTCAAGGTATTGCTCGCGGAGAATTGGATCGGCCTCCAACTCAGACAGAGCGTCGGCGCTCTGGGGATCCAAGCCGCTGAGATGGACGAAAGAAGAATTCAGGTCGCCGAGGAACTGGAGGCCATGTTCGACGGCATGATTGACAAACTCATACAGATAGAATGGATCGCTAATGGCCGCCAGGTCGTCGTGATAGAGATAGCCGGGTGGATATTTTTGGATCCGCTCGAATTCTTTCCTTAGAATCAGTTGATACTCGTCCTCCCCGGCGGTGAGATTGGACAAGAAGCCGAGCAAGGCGCGCGCCTGAATAATTTTCTTCTGCGCATCTGGGGCGCGTTCAATGTGAAAAAGCATCATCTCACGAACCATGCGACGGATATGTCCACCGGGAAACGTGTTGTAACTGATGAAGGCAACGCCCTGCGGTGCGAGACTGGAGCGGCAAATCATCATCAGCTTGTTGCGCGCAGGCTGGGGCACCCAGGAGTAGAAGCCGTGCGCAATGATATAGTCGAACTCGCCAAAGCGATCGGGCGCTTCGCAAATGTCCAATTGCTCCAGTGTGAGGTTGGCGATACTAAGTTCGCGCGCCAGAGCCTGACCGCGCTCAATCGCGCTCGCGGCGAGATCGAAGCCGCGAAAGGTCGCGTGCGGAAAAGCCAATGCCATGGGAATGAGATTGGCACCATCGCCGCAACCCACTTCCAGAACGCGGCATTCGTCGAGCGGAGCCGGGGAGAGACCGCACAGGCGGGCCAGGGCGGCTATATGGTCGGGATGGGTTTGAACGTACGCGTAGCCTGGGTAAGTGACCATGTCGTAGGCGGTCGGCGTTCCCTCAGGCATTCCTCACCTCGCAAGACGTAAGAGCCGCAATCGGACGCGCGCGCCTAGCGTTAGCTCTTGTGGCGATACTAAACCAGCCGGCGCCAACAAATCAAGCAGAATCAAGATGTGCCAGCTCACCACGAGAGAGACAGCCGCTCAAACCAGCTGATACTCATGGGAATGCCAATAGCAGACCGAACGAGCGTGGAACCTTGGAGGCCTGGGCGAGCGTCCGAGCTCTGGCCAAGACGTGTGAGTTCGGGTTGAATATCAATAGCAAAGAAAGCATATGGACGCAAATCTCACGTATTGCATCGTTAAAGTTGGCCTTGTGGGCTGAAGCGTAGTCCACATGTTGGCCTTGCCTCCCACTCCACCTGCTCCGGGTCGTACCGCGCCTTTAGCCGTTTCACCTGCCGCCCACCTAGTTGCGGCAATCCACTGGCTTGCTGCACCTTGATTCGACCCTGCACCGCGTTCTCGATCACCTTCAACCTCTGCAGCTCGTTCTGACTCAACTCCATCCCCTCCCATCGCCAGCGGCGACATAGTCTCGTTGCAGTTAGGGGGTGACATTATTTTGGAGCATCTACACAGTGACGGGACACGCTTCGTCCCCGGATGGATCTCCGGTACACTATAACCCTGACAAAATTTCGGTCACGGGGTCTATGAGCGCGCGGCTTGTGGTGGTTTCAGGACCGTTGGAGGGCGGAGATTTCCCGCTCGCGAGCGACTTGACCATCGGCCGCGAAAAGACCAACGCCATTGCGGTGGAGGACCGGATGCTCTCGCGGCATCATTGCTTGATTCACGTCACCGGTGCCGAATGTCAGATCCGGGACCTGGGCAGCAGTAATGGCACCTATGTCAATGGTCTGCCTATCGCGGCCCACGCGCTGCAGGATGGAGATCAGATCCGGGCCGGACAGTCGCTGTTTGTGTTCACGCTTGGCCAAGGGGCGCCAACTTTTCGTCCTCCTCCTCCACCGGTAGAAATGAATGCCGCCGACGTGAACTCGGCCACCACGCTGCTGCTCAAGTTGTCGGACGCCATTTACCTTCGGCCGAGCAAGCTGCCGCGGACCGAAGGGACCGTGCGCAGCCTGGAGACGCTTCTGAATATCGGTTATGTCATCGCCTCCCTGCACGGTCTGGAGGCTCTGCAGCGCAAACTTTTGCAGCTCATTCTGGAAGCCATTCCCGCACAGCGTGGCGCGGTGCTGCTGGCGGGCAAAGTACCCGAAGAATTTGCTTCCGTTTTCCACTGGAATCCGGGGGCGCCGGAGCGTCCCATGCAGGTTTCACGGCTGGTGGTGGAACGGATCATGCGGAAGGGGGTGGCTTTGCTCAGCAACGATGTCCTCCAAGACCCGGCGCTGCTGAGCGAGACCATCCTGAAAGGGCAGGTGCAGGCCCTGCTGGCCGTTCCCCTGGTGGCCTTCGAAAAAACGCTGGGAGTCCTGTATCTGGATTCGCAGGATCCTCAAACGTCTTTTGAAGAGCACCATCTGCAATTGCTTACCGCCATCGCCGGCATCGCGGCGGCGGCTCTGGAGAATGCTCTGCGCGTCGAACAACTGCAGCACGAGAATCACCGTCTCAAGGCGCAGATCGACATCCAGCACGACATGGTGGGCAACAGCCCGCGCATGCGCCAGGTTTTCGATTTCATCTCCAAGGCGGCGCCGTCCAATTCAACGGTACTGGTGCGCGGAGAGAGCGGGACCGGCAAGGAGCTGGTGGCCCGGGCCCTTCACCGCCACAGCGCGCGCGCAGCTAAGCCGTTTGTGGCTATCAACTGCGCGGCCCTGACCGAGTCCCTGCTCGAAAGCGAGCTGTTCGGCCACGAAAAGGGCGCGTTCACTGGAGCCGTGGTCCAGAAGAAAGGGAAGCTGGAAGAGGCTACGGGCGGTTCCGTTTTCTTGGACGAAGTGGGAGAACTCGCGCCTGCTATGCAAGCGAAGCTGCTGCGCGTCTTGCAGGAACGCGAATTCGAGCGGGTGGGCGGCCTCCGTACGATCAAAGCGGATATTCGACTGATCGCCGCCACCAACCGCGACCTGGAGGAAGCCGTCCAAAATGGAACCTTCCGTCGCGACCTGTATTACCGGCTGAATGTGGTCTCGGTGGTTTTGCCTCCGCTGCGCGAGCGGCGCGAGGACATCACCCCGCTCGCCAACTACCTGGTGTGCAAGCACGCCCGCAACGCCGTCCGGCAGGTGCTCGGCATCGCCGAGGAAGCGCGCGTGTACTTGATGAATTACGACTGGCCGGGCAATGTTCGGGAGCTGGAAAACGCCATCGAGCGGGCCGTTGTGTTGGGCTCCACCGATTTGATCCTGCCGGATGACCTTCCTGAGAATGTGGTGGAAACCGACGTTGGAGAAGCGCCCTCTTCCGGCGGTTTTCACGCGCTGGTGCGGGAAGCCAAGAAGCAGATCGTGTTAAAGACGCTAGCGCAGGTGGATGGCAACTACGTCCAGGCCGCGAAGCTGCTGTGCCTTCACCCCAGTAATCTTCATCGCCTGATTCGGACCCTCAACCTGAGGGACTAGCTCCGCTGGCAACACAGTCGCTATCACAATTGATTCTGGAACTATCATTAGAGACACTTTAGATTCACTTCGAGAACGCAGCCCGCATCCGTCCTGTTTGCTGGCTCGCCCTGCATCGAGTGGCAGGTCGTTTTTCATGAAGAGTTTACGAACTCGGCCAAAACCAACTGAGGCTTGAGAACGAATTGGTACTGCTCTTGCATTAAGCAGCAACAGAGGAGAGACTGAGATGGCATTCGATAGCTTCATCAAGATCGACGGGATACCCGGCGAGAGCACAGACGACAAACATAAGGACTGGATCGAGATCCTTTCCTTCAACTTCGGCATGTCACAGCCGGCGTCATCGACGGCTAGTTCCGCCGGTGGCGCTTCGGCGGAACGAGTGAATCTTCACGACGTATCGATCGTAAAGCATCTCGACAAGGCTTCGCCCAAGCTGTACGAGCTGTGCTGCTCCGGCAAGCACATCGCCACCGTCTCGATGGAGCTTTGCCGGGCCGGCGGGGACAAAGTCAAATATATGGAAGTGAAGCTGGAGCAGGTGATCATTTCCAGTGTCAGTCCGGGCGGCAGTTCGCAGGGATCTGACAGTTTTCCGACCGAGTCCGTCACGTTCAATTTCGGAAAAGCGAAGTGGACTTACACGCAGCAGAAGCGGGCCGACGGAACCGGAGGCGGCAACGTCACCGGCGGATGGGACGCAACGACTAACAAAGTTTACTCCTAGTATCCGATTTTGCCGGGCGTCATGAACTTCAAGTCGCCCGGCTTACTTTTGACACCCGAGCTAGTGAGCGCCCCGGGGTTGTGAAGCTGGATGCTTCACTGAACACAGCAGTTTAGGCTAAACTGTACGTTTCCAGTCTATTTGGAGGAGCCGTCCGATGCCGGAGAATTACAGCCCTTCCTCTGATCCACGCCGCGCCTCCAACGATGACCGGGTAGCTACGTTGCGGGCGGAAAACTTGGCCCTCCTGTATCAGGGCGTCTTTACCGGGATTGTCCGGGTACAGGCCGGCCGCCAGCCCATTGGCGACCCGAACGCCTTTCAGAGGCGCATGGAGGATCTGCTACTGGAGGTGGAGCGGGAAGCCATTAAAGCCGGATATCAGAAGGAAGACATCGAAGAAGCGAATTACGCGGTGGTCGCGTTTCTGGACGAGACGGTGCTCACCTCTAGCGATCCCGCGAAAGATCGCTGGTCTTCCTGGCAGGCCAAAAAATACACCGGCTCCATCGCCGGCGAAGGCTTTTTCGATCATCTCAAGTTACTCCGCAACCGCAGGGACTCCGTTCAGCTGGCGGACCTTCTGGAGATTTATCTGTTATGTTTGCTGCTTGGCTACCAAGGGCGATACGCGATGGATTATGTGTCCGAACTGCAATTCCTCATCGACGACACGCGTATGCAGATCGACCGCGTGCGGGGACGGAGGAGCCTACTTTCGCCGGATGGCGCCATTCCGCAGGGTGAGGCGGTGCGCATGACGGCGGTCGATCCGATGGAGCGGAATCTCCAGATGCTTGCGCTGCTGTCGGCCGCGGGTGCAGTGGTCTGCTGGGGTGTACTGAAACTGCTGCTGGTCTTGCGCGCCGACACTGTTCGGGACGTGCTGAATGGTCTTTAATGCGCCTTGATGGATCTTCGTCCTCATGACTAAACGCCGGTTGTGGATCTTAATTCTGCTGTTCGTCGTTTACGCCATACTTGTCTGGTTCCTTTCATTCCTGTTTTTTTCCGATTCCGCGGTGGTCGTCGGCTTAATACTGACGGTTTGCGGTCTTACTTTGCTTTTGGTCTACATCCTAATCTCGCGGATGACTTCCAAACTATCGCCCGCTCCGGCGCAGCCGTCCGGTCAGGAGAATTCACCACCAGGTGCACCGCGGCCGCCCGCAGTGCGCGACGAGGACCTGGAACCAATTTCGGCGTTGATTGCCGAAGCAAATAACCGGCTGGCGAAGTCGCCGACGCTTGCAAATAGCAAGGTCCGCCCCTCGGTCACGTCCCTTCCTCTGTACCTGCTGCTGGGAGCCGAAGGCAGTGGGAAGACCAGCATGTTCTTAGCTTCCGAGCTGCTTCCTGAATTGCTGGCCGGAGAAGCGTATCGCGACTCCGTAGTAGTTCCAACCCGGGTTCTCAACTTGTGGTTCGCGGCCGGATGCATCATCGCAGAACCGTCCGGGCGCTTCTTTTCGGAGGACCCGGGGCGGCTTCAGCGTCTGATCGGAATGTTGCTGGGCAAACGCGGCCGTTCTTTGGTATCGAAGATCCTATGGAAGCGTCCACAAGGCCAGCTGAAGGGCGCCATCCTTTGCTGCCCGATCGACGATTTCAAAGGCGTGCCGGACGCGGCTCGCCAGGCTGCCATGGTCCGGCGCCTCCAGGAGCGGCTAAGAGCCATTGGCGAAGCTCTCGCGTCGGATTTCCCGGTCTACGTGGTGTTCACGAAATGCGACTCGCTGGATTATTTTGGTGAGTATTTCGGCCGGTTGACGGAGGCGGAGGACAAGCAAGTCCTGGGATGTACGCTGCCGGTGGCTGCCGCCGTCGAGCACGGGCGATCTGAAGTTTATGCCGACGCCCAAACCAAGCGAATTTCCGAGTACTTCAATCGGCTGTATTTCGCGCTGGCGGAACAGCGCACCACCTTTCTCCGCCTGGAAACAGATCGAAAGGCCAAGCCGCCCATCTACGAGTTTCCCCGCGAGCTGAAACGCATCCGCGGAACTCTGGTCCAGTTCCTGGTCGACGTATTCCGTCCCAACCCGCTCCAGCCGGGTCCGCTGTTGCGTGGATTTTATTTCACCGGAACGCGGCGGGTGCCTGCGTCGGAAGCCAATCCGGCACGGGCAAAATTTAGCCCAGCGGGCGACCGCGACCCCAATGTAACCATTCTCTTTCGCCGCGAGAATCTGCAAAAGGCGGCTGCGCCCAGGACCACGGTCCAGGATTCGGCTTTGACCACGGTGTGGTCGTTCGTTACTGGCCTGTTCCAGCAGGTGATCGTCTCGGATCGGGATCGCGTGGGTGGTGCGTTTCACGATCGCAAGCTGGAGTTGTACCGGCGCGCCGCGTTTGCTTCGATCGTCTTTATCTGTTTACTGTTGAGCGTCTTTTTCGTTGTCTCCTGGTTTGAAAATCATGCTCTGTTGCGGGATGTCCAGCAGGCCGCGGCTGACGTCAATCCTCTGGCCCGTATTGGAGACCCGCCCACGGGGGAGAACCTCTTACAGATCGAGCAGCTACGCTCCGTACTCAGCACGGTTACCCACAATTACGATCACGGTGCGCCGGGGGATTACAGATTCTTCCTGTATGCGGGGAACCATATCCGCGAGCCACTGCACGACTTTTATTTCCAGCGATTCCGCGAGTATTTCCTCGACAATACGGTGCGCCAGGTACAGACAAAGTTGAGCGGCTTGCCCTCCAGCCAGAGCCCGGCTTTCGACTACAAGACCGTCTACGACGATTTGAAGGGCCTTCGCACCATCACCACCATGCCGGAAGAATCAAGCTGCTCCGCCGACAGCGAATTTACGCAGTGGGTGATGGGCTCCTGGCGAGGGACCGACTTGGCGGAGCGCCAGTTCAAATTCTACGTCGATGAGCTGCGCGCCAAGCGAAACCCTTATCCAAACCTGCAGCCGGCGCCGGTTGCCGTTACTACTGCGCGCAACTATCTTCGATCATACAGTGGGATTGAACCCCAGTATCAGGGGATCATCTCCGCGGTGAATCAGGAAATGCAGTCCGTGGCCAGACTCTCCGACTACACGCAAAGGGCGCCTGACACGCTGGTTCTGACGGCTGGAAGCGAGGTTCCGGGGGCTTTCACCCCCGCTGGCTGGGAACTGGTGAGAAAAAGGATTGCCAGCGCCGCCGGCCAGGACAGCCGGGGGAATCCCTGCGTCGTGGGTGGAGGCCAGGGGATCGGTGGCTATGCAACGCAGGCAGCGGGGCTCTTTCAGGGATCCGATACCGGCCGCCAACTCACCAACCGGTACATCCAGGATTACATCGCTCGCTGGAAAGCTTTTCTTTCCGGCGCTTCTGTTCAAGTCTACAAAGATTCCGCCGACGCTGCCCACAAACTGGATTTCTTCAGTAGCAACGGATCTCCCCTGCTGGCCGTTCTCGCCATGATAGCGGAAGACACCAAGCTTCCTGATTCCAACTCATTGGGTACGAACGGTGCGGCAGCTCAACTAGAGAATCAAGCGAAGCAGGGTTTCATGGGCAAGGTCGGCCAATTGCTTGGCCGGGCTCCGGCCGCGGCTAAGAGTGCAATACCCAAGACGGACCCGGGCGAATCCCTGGGCCCCGGCAAGATCGTCCAAGACTTCCAACCCGCCCGGGTTGTTTTCCTGGCCGCCAGCAAAACCCGCCTCATCGACGATGTAAACACAAAGTACATCAACGCTCTTCTCGATCTGCAGGGGGCGATGAATAATTTGGGGCAAGCGAGCGACCCGAACAACGCCGACCTCAATAAAGCGGCGAACGACAAGGCCCAAGCGGCTATTCGCGAGGCCAGGACGTTGGCCCTAAAGTTCGATTCCAGCCCGGACGCGGTTGGCGACCCCGTTACCACTTTCTTACTGGAACCGATCAAGGAAGCACAGAGATTTATTGTAACGAACCCGGGTGATCTGGTCACTAAACAACTTGAGGCGGGTTTGCGCGCCCTCTGCGCCAAGCTCCATCCGATGCTCAGGAAATACCCATTTAGCGCCCTGGCGGACCAAGAGGTGGATCTGAACGAACTCAAGAGCATGTTTGCGCCCGTGGGCGGCGCCTTTTGGAGTTTTCATCAGCAAAACACCATGAAACTCCTGGAAAAGCGTGGAAACACCTGGGTCCTGAAGCCCGACGCCATGCCCAAGGTGACCGATCGTTTTCTCGATTTCTTCAAGCGGATGGCGCGAATCTCCGATGCACTATTTCCTCCCGACGGAGAAGCCCCCGCGGCGCAATTCAAGTTGAGCTTGCCCGCGGCGCAGGGATACCAGTCCGTTATCGGGCCACTGGATGGCGATCAATTCAGCTCCTCAACGAAACAGTACTCGTGGCCGGGGCAGCAGCTGGGTGTGGATTTGCGGGTCGTGTTGAATGGAAATAGTATTCCTTTCGCCAAATACGATGGCTTGTGGGGACTATTCCACTGGATGCAAAGCGCCGAAGACCGGCCCCCCGGTTCCTCCGCTTTTGGCTTCAAATATCAGCGGGCTTCCCGAGGGAGCCAGCCCCAGACGATTCTCGAAAGCGGCCTGCCCATCAAAATTCAGGTCGATGAGTTTCCTAACAAGATCGATACCGCTTTCGACAGGGATTTCTTTACGGGTATAGAATGCCCAGTACACGCCACACCATAATGCAGGAGCGCTTATACCCGGTCGTTCCAAGTACTAGGAGCGAAGGTGGGTATTGGCGCTAGACGGCTAAACATGACTATGATATGTTTATAAACCAAAGCTATTTGACGATTTGCGGGTGATCCACATTCGCATGACCTGAAAGGAGAAATCCGGATGGCTAGAGAGAGTACCCAGAAGAAGCTTGGCAGGATTCGCCCACCGCGCGTTCACATTACCTATGACGTCGAAACGGGCGGTGCGATCGAAAAACGTGAGCTGCCTTTCGTTGTGGGCATTTTCGCCGACCTTTCCGGTCAGCCCGATACCCCGCTTCCTAAGTATAAGGACCGGAAATTCATCGATATCGATCGAGATAACGTCGACCAGGTCATGGCCAAACAGAATCCTCGCCTGGCGTTCAAGGTGGCTAATACCCTGAAAGGCGACGACAGCAAGCTGGGAGTTGAGTTGCGCTTTAAGAAGATGGCCGACTTTGAGCCGGAAAACGTGGTGAACCAGGTGGAGCCGCTTCGTCAACTCCTGGATCTTCGGCAGAAGCTGTCCAACCTGCGCAGCAGCCTGTACGGTAACGACAAGCTCGAAGAGCTGTTGCAGGACGCCATCCGAAACACGGAAGCGCTCCAGGGACTGGACACACCTAAGGGTGCGGCGCCGGATAACAGCGGCAAAAAGGAGTAGAAGGAATAATGGCTACCGATCCAACCACGTCACCCCAGGCGCCGCAGACTGAAACGGCCGTGCAATCTGAGGTCAGTCTGCTTGATCGCATTGTGGAAGAGGGGAAGCTTGGGCAAAACCAAGAAGAGCGGAAACAAGGAAAAGAATGGATCAATGCCTTCCTGACGGAGGTTCTTAAGAATCAGGTAGTGGTGTCCAAAGACACCGATGCGATGCTGGGAGCCAGGATCGCGCAAATCGACCAGCTATTATCCGATCAACTGAATGAGATCATGCATTCTCCCGAGTTTCAGAAACTCGAGGGTTCGTGGCGCGGGCTGAATTATCTAGTCCAGCAGAGCGAAACATCGACGATGCTCAAGCTCAAGGTCATGAATGCGACCAAAAGGGAGCTGCTGAACGATCTGAGGAATGTCTCCGAGTTTGACCAGAGCCAGGTTTTCAAGAAAATCTACGAAGAGGAATACGGCACCTTGGGAGGCCACCCCTTCGGCGTTTTGGTGGGAGACTACTATTTCGGCCGAGGCCCGGAAGATCTCGAAATTCTGGAAAAAATGTCCAACGTCGCGGCAGCCGCGCACGCTCCGTTTATCTCCGCCGCCGGGCCGGAACTTTTCGGCTGGAGCGAGTTTACCGAACTCGCCGGCCCGCGCGATTTGGCTAAGATCTTTGACAATAATCTGTACACCCGCTGGAAATCCTTCCGCGAAAGCGAGGATTCGCGCTACGTCGGCTTGGCGATGCCGCACATTCTGATGAGAGCTCCCTACGGTAAGGACAACATTACCGTGGAAGCTTTCAACTTCGAGGAGAACGTAGACGGAACCGATCATAAGAAGTATTTGTGGGGCAATGCCGCCTACGCCTTCGCGGCGCGCCTGACGAACGCGTTCGCACTGCACGAATGGTGCGCCGCTATTCGCGGTGTCGAGGGTGGCGGCCTGGTGGAGGGTCTTCCCACCCACACCTTCATGACCGACGACGGAGATGTTGCACTCAAGTGTCCGACCGAACTCGCGATTACCGACCGGCGCGAGGCGGAACTTTCCAAGCTGGGGTTCATTCCCCTCTGCCACTACAAGGGGAAGGATGAGGCGGTATTCATGGGCGCGCAATCGTGTCAAAAGGCCAAACAGTATCTTTCCGACGACGCTAATGCAAATGCCAGACTCTCGACGCAGTTGCAGTACATTCTTGCGGTTTCTCGTTTCGCGCATTTCCTGAAAGTGATGATGCGCGACAAAATCGGCTCCTTTATGTCGCGGGAGAACTGTGAGACCTTTCTGAACAATTGGATTTCGCATTACGTTCTGCTCGATGATTCGGCGGGGCAGGATGCCAAGGCGAAGTACCCGCTTCGGGAAGCCAGAATCGAAGTCGCCGAGGTTGCGGGCAAGCCGGGGGTTTATACGGCAGTAGCCTTCCTGCGGCCGCACTTCCAGCTGGATGAGCTGACGATATCGCTTCGTCTTGTGGCGAAGCTACCAGAATCCAAGGGCTAGCCTCTTGAGAAAAAAACAGCAAACGGTTCAGTGCAGTTTTACCTTACCAGGCAAAAGGAGATGAGATGAATGTATCTAGCTCCGACGATCGGCGGTAAGCTCCGGAAGGAAACTTCCGGAGTAGACAGGTCACAGGCTGTATTTCGATGTTGGGGCTCAGACCCCGTAAAGGAGATTGGT
>Ga0302325_10003769_pt1 | contig 35449 bp, 32 predicted proteins | sample Palsa_T0_2_FD_201948 | JGI IMG/M metagenome (GOLD analysis project Ga0302325, IMG submission 201948) | Peat permafrost microbial communities from Stordalen Mire near Abisko, Sweden - Palsa_T0_2 | ecosystem: Environmental > Terrestrial > Soil > Palsa > Peat permafrost | place: Sweden: Abisko...
CCCGGCGGTGTTGCGTCACCGGCTGGTACTGACCCCGGAAAAAGAGATGGAAGGCGCTTCGGCCGATGAGGTGATCGGTGAGATTATCAGGGGGATAGAGGTGCCGCGCTAACGCCCCGGAGGGGCATTGGCCGAAGGCCCATCATGAGCGGGAGCTCGGAGACGTTTACGTCTCCGAGCGAAAACGAAGAACTTATGCTAAAACGCTTTTATAAATCTTTATTTATTTCCCGGCGCTGGTATCAGCTGTTTGTCGCCGTTATCCTTCTGTTCGTATTGGCATACGGAATACCGTTCCTGTTTACGATCGCCCAGCTATTCCTGTTGTTCCTGGCTGTTGTGACGCTGCTCGACTATATCGTGCTGTTTGCCACCCGGGAGCCTGTGGAGGTGCGAAGGGAGCTGCCGGATCGCTTTAGTAACGGGGACCTCAATGCGGTGAAGCTGGTGATCAGGAACAAATATCCTTTTCCGGTCAGCATCCGGATCATCGATGAAGTGCCCGACCAGTTCCAGGAAAGGAATTTCTTGCTGCATACCGAGCTGAAGTCAGGCGCGGGTGGAGAGCTGGACTACGTACTTAGGCCCAGGCAGCGGGGAGAGTATTATTTTTATAATATCAATGTCTATATCAAGAGCCCGTTTCGCCTGGTGGTCAGGCGCAAGATCGTACCGGCCGGAACCATGGTCAGGGTATTACCCTCTTTCCGGGCGTTGAAGCAGTTCGATTTGCTGGCTATGTCGCAGAACCTGGCGGAGAGTGGCAATAAGCGGATCCGCAAGCTGGGGCAAAGCCTTGAGTTCGAACAGATCAAGGAGTATGTCACCGGTGACGATCTGCGGAGCATAAACTGGAAAGCGACGGCCCGCAAGGGGGGGCAGCTGATGGTCAACCGGTTTACCGATGAAAAAAGTCAGCAGGTCTATTGTCTGATCGACAAGGGGCGGGTGATGAAAATGCCGTTCAACGGCATGAGTCTGCTGGATTATGCGATCAATGCTACGCTGGTATTGTCGCGGGTAGCCCTGGTGAGACAGGATAAGGCCGGGCTGCTCACCTTCGCCGATCAGATCGGCACCTTTCTTCCGGCGGGGCGTAAGTCTACGCAGATGAGCCATATCCTGGAGATCCTTTACAACCAGCAGACGCGCTTCCAGGAAACGGACTATGAAAAGCTGTATGCGCTTGTCAGGACGCGCATCACGCAGCGAAGCCTGATCGTGCTTTTTACCAATTTTGAATCGCTTACCGGCTTACAGCGGCAGATGCCCTATATCCGGTCTATTGCAAAAAATCATCTTGTGCTGGTTGTCTTCTTTGAAAATACCGGGTTGCAGCAGATCCGGGAAAAGGAAACGGATACGATCGAAGAGGTCTATACGCAGACCATCGCCGAAAAATTTGCGTATGAAAAGCGATTGATCGTTAAGGAACTCAACCAGCACGGGATTGCTACTATCCTCACCGCTCCGGAAAACCTGACAGTGGAGACTGTCAACAAATACCTGGAAATTAAGGCGCGGCTGGCCATTTAGGCAGTGAATCGCTGCGTTGATCTATCTTTGTGCCAATGGAAAAAAGAGCTGCCCCCGATTCCGCCGGTGAACCGCATATCTTCGAGCAGGGCCAGGTGCTGCTGATCGACAAACCCTATGACTGGACTTCTTTCGATGTAGTCCGGAAGTTGCGCGGGCTGGTCAGGACCAGGAAAGTGGGTCATGCCGGGACGCTGGACCCGCTGGCGACCGGCTTGCTGATCCTTTGTACGGGAAAATTTACCAAAAAGATCAATGAATATATGGCACAGGAAAAGGAGTACACCGGTACGGTGACCCTGGGTGCTGTAACGCCGACGTATGACCTGGAAAGCAAACCGGAGCAGCAAAAGGATTATGCGGCTGTGACACGGGCGCTGGTAACTTCTGTCATCACGGAGCGGTTCCTGGGAGAGATCTGGCAAACGCCGCCCATTCATTCTGCGATCAAAAAAGACGGGAAAAGGGTGTATGAGCTGGCCCGGCAGGGTAAGGAGGTGAAACTGGACCCGCGACGGATAACGATTAAAGGATTTGAGATCACGGAGTTCCGGCTGCCGGTGCTGTCATTCAAAGTTGTTTGTACAACGGGAACATATATCCGAAGTCTGGCAAATGACCTGGGAGCAGCATTGGGTTGCGGCGGATACCTGAGCGATCTTCGCCGTACGAGGATCGGGGAGTTCGGGGTAGAGCAGGCATTGTCCATTCCGTCTGCTGAGGAGTATATTAAACAAAAGCTAGAAAATTCTTAGATATTCTCTAGTTTAGTTATCCAATGATCAAAGTGGGGGCATTCGTTTCTAAGTTTAGTCAATCCTATGTCTTCTGCGACTAATGGGCCAACTTGAGCTTTTTGCCCTTCATAATCTGGCAAATGTTGAATTATTCTTTTAGCGGGAGCAAACTGTGGGGATTCATTGATTTCCTCTGGCCTCAAATTTTGCGTTTGTTTCTTCAGCCGGTTTATTGCAATTTGAGAATCCGGATACATTGTTATTAACCTATCCGGGTCTACAAAGAGAAATGCTTCAAATTCAAGTAACTGTACGTAAGGAATAAACCGTGGATGACTGATGTCTTCAAAAATGGCAAGCTCTAGCGCCTTGATTTTTTCATAAGGATCTTTTATTGATTGAATGGCTATCGTATATGGGCTTTGATCATCTTTTGGAAAAGCGTATAAGTCAAGCATACTGGTATACCAGAATTGTGGTCGATTTCTGTCTGATTGAATCCATCTTATCACGTCATTTCCGAATTTTATATATTTGAGTAAACCTCCTTTGGCCGGCTTATTATATAACTTGTCCCAACCTGTTTTAATTTTACGTGTTGAAACAAAAATATCTAAGGGAGCAAAATATTTGACTAATACGTCGTTTACAAATGTTTCTTCAGAACTTCCTTCAACAATAACATTCAAATGTTTCATGGCCGCCCTCCTATTATATTTTTTTCCCAGATTTGTCCTGTTGAGAATTCTTCCAAATACACCTGCAGATTTTCGGTGTCTGGTCTATGATATATAGAATTTCGACCTTTGCGATCAATTACTACCAGATCGTCCAGTTCGAAATTATTGACGAGGCTGATCGATTGGGTGGCAATAAAAACCTGGCAATGAGAAGATGCTGCTTTGATTAGACCGGCTACTGCATCAATCGCACTCGGGTGTAAACCCAATTCCGGCTCGTCTAAGAAAAGAACCGTTGGCAAATCTTTCGGATTTTGGGCCAAGAGAGCAATTAATGCGATAGTTCTTAGCATTCCGTCAGAGGCTTGACCCGCGTTAAATACTTTTTGTGTTCCTTTTTCTTTCCATCTTAAAAGTACTTGACCGAATTCGTCAAAAAATTCAAAATTGTCAAAAAAGGGTAGTACTAAACGAATATATTTTATTATACGGGTGTAGTAAGGAGCTTCTTCGCGCTGCAATCTAAACAGGAAACTGCCAAGATTATCCCCATTTTGCTTTAACCATCTATTGTCGGATATCGACCATTTTAATCGCATTGGAGCCGTGTCGCTGGTATTATGGAATTGGTATACAATCAGTTTTCGAAGAAGATTTAAAATTGCAGTTGCTGTTGGATTGGGAACTTCTGGTAAACGCGCTTCTTTGTGACCTACCCCACATGAACTCCATCGAGTCTCTCCTTGTTTATCGTTAGATGAAAATCGATACTTTTCTTCTCTGAATACCAGGTCGTCCGGTTTTGCAAACATTAAACTAAACGAATATTCATTAGTTCCTGAATTTGTCTCAAGTTGAATATATGCGTCTATGCTTTTAGTAATATCGGCCCCCTCATGCAAAATATCATTTGCCCCTCCCATATAAGAGACGTAATTCCCGTAATTTTCCATCAGAATTCAGCATCCAACTAAGGAATTTGAAGAAAGAAATAAAATTGCTCTTTCCGGCGCCGTTTGGACCAATGAGAATATTGATCGGATGGGGTTCAAAATTTTCTATGGATTTTATGCTTTTATATCCTTTGATGGTAAAGGATTTCAATTTATTATTAGGCATAAATGTATTTTATTTTAAATATATTCAAATTTACAGTTTCCTGACCGATCGTCTTCCATAACCTATAGACTTATCCTCTTGTCAGAACGGGTAACCGATCCCCAGCTGGAACTGTCCTTTGAAGAGGTTGAAGTCGTAAAACCAGCGGTCGGGATCCTGCGTGGACAGTCGTTCGGGATCTTTTAGCTTATAGGCATAGTCGAGGCGGATGATAAACCAGGGGAAGACGAGGCGGAGGCCGGTACCGGCGTCGACGGCGATGGCCTTGTAGAATGAGCTGAGCTGGAAGTCGCTTCCTTTTTCGGCGGCGGTGGTATCGATCGGGTGGCGATCCCAGATATTGCCGGCGTCGACATAGAGGGCGCTTTGCAGTTTGACACCCAGGACTGTTCCGAGCGGGAAACGGTACTCGATATTGCTTTCGAGCTGGATGTCGCCGAACCGGTCGAGGATGCCGCCATCGGCCGTATCATAAAATTTGGAGTTACCCAGGCCCAGCCGGCGGATTTCCCAGCCCCGCATGGTCTCGGGGCCGCCCGCAAAGAAGGCCTTATAGAAAGGCAGGGTTTCCTCCCCCGGTTTTCCATAGGCCAGGCCTGCGCCCGCGACCGCCCGGAAAGCCAGTTGGGTGGTGCGCCAGTCGATATGGTGCCGGTATTCCACGCTACCCCGGATGAAGCGCCACAGATCCCCGTCATTGAGGGATTTGATAAACCCCAGTAAGAAGCCGCTCGTTTCGCCGCTGAAGGTGAAAAAATCGGTGCCGATGCCATGCTTCTTGACGGATGTGTAGACAAACTGGGTGCTCATGACCAGGCCGGTTTTGAAGGCAAGGTTTAGGGAAGGGATGCTGTCCAGGTAGCGCTGGAAGCTATCGCTTTTTGTCAGCTGGGTATACTCGATATTAAAAGGGCGGAACAAGTAGGACTTATTCCCACGGGTCCATTCCCAGCCAAAGGAACCGTTGATGGATTTGACATTAAAAAATTCCTGTTCGTTTGAAAGGCGTCTGTCTGTATAGGAGGCATTTCCGTTGATAACGCTTCGTAGGGTGTCTGTCGGGAACCTTTTCTTAAACAGCCGGGTCATAAGTTGGGGGATAAAGGGAGGACCGATGTACTTCGGAAAGCCAATGCTATGTGAAAGACTGAGATCGGTAGTCTGGATAAAATCCCCGCCCAGCTCGACGCCGGCCCGCGCGTTGGTCGAGGTTTGTACGGCTTCGCGGAAGGCATCGCGGTTGTTGAGCCCCGCATTGACGGCTACCCCGAAGAGGGTGCCGCTGGCGAGAATGTCATTTGTATTACGACTGGCTTCCAGGCTGCGCGAGAGATCGTATTTTTTGCTGGGATACAGCCGCAGGGTGGCATCGAGGATGGAGTCTGCACTGTCGGATGGTTCCAGGTTGAGGGAAGCCTGCTGCCAGGCGCCGATTTGGCTGAAGCGGTTGGTAGTATGGACATAGTTTTGCAATTGATATTGCTCTCCGGGCTGCAGGTAGACATTGTCCGTGATGACGTTTGGCTTGAATTTATTGGTCCGGGTAATGATCGTAAATCCCCGGGCGGAGCTGGTATCGATCGTGCTGACGGTGATCGAGTCTTCGAGGACGAATGGGAGGTCGGGATAGACGGTCATGTGCCCGATGGAATATTGGATGATGCGGCTGGAGTCGGTGACGGGTCGTTGCAGGACGACTGCGTTGATGGTAGGATGTTCCCTTTTTAGCTTTAGCTTTTCCATGAGTGCTGCCTGTTGAAAAGGATCGAGGGCGGGGTCGAGGAGGGCAGCCAGGACGGTATCCCTTTCGATATAAAGATCTGCTTTTGAGAATTTATAATACCCATGGTTTCGAAAAAGGGTCACCAGCCGGTCGAGCTCATCCGATAAGAGCTGCTTGGAATAAGGGGCGCCTTTTTTTAGCAGCGACTGGTTTTGAGACCCGACGGCCAGTGCCTGCAAGGCTGGTGTCGACAGCGCCCAACCGACGGAATCCAGTTTGAGTTGCTTGCCCGGCTGGACGCGGAATTCGATGAGTACCCGATACTCGTCTTTTTCGGGGTGGCGGGGAAAACGGATCGTATCCCGGCGGATCGTATCTTTAATAGCGGGGGTAAAATAACCGGACGAATTTAGCAGGGCGACCATGTAACCGATGGACCGCCGCAGGTTGGCGGTATCGAAGACGGGTGGACTGACCACCCGCCGGTAGACGCCCGCGATCGATACTTCCTGCACGCGAAGGCTATCGTCGAGCTGATTGGCCAGGCGGGCGGCCAGATCCTGTTTTTCGGCGGGGCGTAAATTGCCTTCCACCTTTATTCGGGTGGCGAAGACGAAAGGTTGGCGGAGCGGGTATTTTCTCGGGACTGTACAGGCGAACAGCGTCATCATCAGGGCTATCGCCGATAGATAGGCAGGGTTGAGGAAAGAAACAGTAATTTGCCGGCGCCGCGGGATAGACAGATTGAACAAACCCAATTCGATTTTAACTTTTTGTATACAAACGAAGAGCAATGCTGGTAACAAGATCGCAAGTTAAATATATTCAAAGTTTAAGCCATAAAAAATTCCGTGATGAACAAGGTGTGTTTGTGGCCGAGGGGCCAAAGATCGTAGCGGAGCTGTTGCATGTCGCCGGCGTAGCATGCCGGCAGATTTTCGCGTTGAAGGAGTGGATCGCGGGGATGGATGTGAAGGGCCTCCCGGTGCAGGAAGCGAACGAAGCGGACCTGGAGCGATTGTCTTCTCTTTCCACGCCGAACCAGGTACTGGCGGTCTTTGAAAAACCGTCTTTTCCGGCGCCTGACTTTAACAAGGGAATAACCCTGATAGGTGACGGCATCCAGGATCCGGGCAACCTCGGGACGATGGTCCGGATTGCGGATTGGTTTGGGGTGACCGGGTTGTTGTGCAGTCCGGACAGTGCGGATGTTTTTAATGCCAAGGCGATACAATCCACGATGGGCAGTATTGGCCGGGTACCCGTCATTTATACCGATCCGGCGGTCGTGGTGCGCGGTCATCCCGGGCTCCCGGTCTATGCGACCGTGCTTGGCGGAAGAAATTTGTATGGGATGGAGCGGATTAGCGGGGGATGGGTGATTATCGGTAATGAATCCAAGGGTATCCGGTCTGGTCTGCTGGACCTGGCGACGGACCGGATTACGATTCCCGGGGCTGGTCGGGCCGAGTCACTCAATGCTGCGGTTGCCGCGGGCATTATTCTTTCGCACCTGGTAAAGTGAGGGAAGGGGATAGTTTTGGAACTATCTGAACTGGATGGCGCGTACCGGCTGCATCTTGCGGACGACCAGGGTAGGGATCGTCAGGACGAGGAAGCAGATCAGAAAAGTGCCTGCGTTTACGAGGACGAGATGCCACCACTCAAGCTTGACAACGGCTTTGGAAATAAAATAAGCATCTTCCGGCAGGGTGATAAAGCCGTATTTGTTTTGCAGCCAGCAGATCAGCAAGCCGAAAGCATTTCCCAACACCAGTCCGAAAATAGTAATGATCCCGCCCTGGTAGAGAAAGATCCGTTGAATGACGGGGTCGGGTGTTCCGACGGCCTTGAGGATACCGATCATGCGGGTACGTTCGAGCACGAGGATGATCAGACAGGTGACTAGGTTCAGGGTGGCCACGATGACCATGATGATCAGGACAATGACGATGGTGATATTCTGGAGGTTGAGCCAATCGAAGATATAGGGATAGATCTTTACGATAGTGCGACTGCCCCAGGCCTGGGGTAGCTGGGGATATATGAGACTATCAACGGCATCTGCCAGCCGGTAGTCACGGGTGAAGATTTCATAACCGCCGATCTGGTCATTCTGCCAGTCGTTGAGGCGCTGGATCAGCCGCAGATCGCCGATGGCGAGGGATTTATCGTAATCGTCGATGCCGGTCTTAAAAAGTCCCGTTACGGTCAGTTGCCGGATGCGGGGCTGGCCGGCGGGTTGAATAAAATAGATCAGCACTTTGTCACCCGGCTTGATTTTGAGCTGGCCGGCCGTATAGGTGGAAAGCACGATTTCGTTACTGTATCCGCTGTCTTTAAATTCAAGCCAGCGGCCGCTTTTGAGGAAATTCTGCAGGTTACTGAAGTCATATCCTTTTTCCACCCCTTTCATCTGTACGCATTCGATCCCTTCGCTGCTGCGGATGACGGCGCTTTTGGTGGCGAAGGCCTGGATGGTTGTGATGTCGCGGTTGGCCCGGAGGGCGCGGAGCACCGTATCGTTCCGTTGGATGGGCAATTCTTCGGCGAGGTCGGATTCGTTGCCGGTGAGACCTTGTACGCGAATATGCCCCCAAAGGTTGAAGACTTTCTGGCTGATGGCGTACTGGAAGCCGTTGGTAAAGGCCAGGGTCAGGATCATAGCGCCTACGCTGATCACGGTTGCGCTGATCGCAAGCCGGAGGATGAACCGGGAAAAGGTCCGTTGACGATTAAAGGCGATCCGGCGGGCGATGAAGGCTGCTACGTTCAAGAAATAGTGTTATTAATTGGTAAAAATAGTACTATTGTGTAAACTACTTAATTCATTTCCCATGAATCGCTTCCAATCGTTGCTGCTCGTACCGGTTTTATTGGCCGCGTGGAGCGTAAATGCTCAGCCTGTTTCGGATATGGTCGTTTCCCCGTCAATCGGGTCGCCTCAGTTGTATACGGTAGGAAATCAGATGGGCTATCCGATCATCCGGCTAAACAGTACCGATCAGCTGGAATTGCAATTTGACGATCTGGATGGCGATGTAAAAAATTATTCCTATACTTTTCAGTTGTGTGATGAAGACTGGTCGCCTTCCAGTCTTAGCGAGTTTGAATATTTGAAGGGGTTTTCCCAGGTGCGGATCGAAGATTATCGCAATTCCTCGATTGCCCTGGTGCGCTACACGCATTTCCATGCGACGCTGCCGGACCCCAATTGTATTCCCATCCATTCGGGCAATTTTCTGCTAAAAGTATTTTTGGATGGAGATACGTCCAAGCTGGCTTTTACGCGAAGGTTCCTGGTGACCAATTCGAAGATCAATATCCAGAGCCAGTTCCTGCAGCCGCTGGATTACAATCTTGCGCAGACGCATCAGCATATCGTCGTAAAGCTTAATACACTCGCGATCAATCCCAACAATCCGCTGGATCAGATCAAGGTGGATATTTTGCAAAATTACCGCTGGGACAATGTGATCCGCAACATAAAACCCAATTTTTATATCAACAACAGCCTGGAGTATAATAACGATAATGACGTGGTATTTGAGGGGGGATCGGAATGGCGGGGGGTGGATCTGCAGAGCTTCCGTTTTCAGACTGAACGGGTGCAGAAGGCAAATTATGACAAGACGGGGACGGATATTATCCTGAAACCCGATGGTGACCGGTCGGCCCTGCCGTATGCCTATTATGGCGATCTTGACGGCGCATTCGCTATCGAGACGACGGAAAGCATCAATGTCAGCTATCAGGGAGATTATGCGTCGGTATTGTTTGGTTTTGCGCCGAAAGATAAAAATGCTTTTCCGGATAAGGATGTTTATCTGCTGAGCCGGTTTACGGGCGGGGTGGTGACTGATTCAACCAAGATGGTTTTCAATCCCGATAATGGCCGGTATGAGCGCCGTTTTTTTCTGAAGATGGGATATTACAGCTATTCCTATGTGACGGTTGATAAATCCGATCCTGACCGAAAGCCATCCTTTGCGTTTACGGAGGGCAATCACGTGGAGACGCAGAATGACTATATGATCCTGGTATATTATCGCGGGAGCGCCGGAAAGGGTGACGAGCTGGTAGGGATAGCGAGGTTTAACAGTAAGACGGGAAAATAAAGCGCCGGAGGCGCTTTGGACTTCGGCCAATCATAAGACATTTTCCCGGAGGCCTGATTTTTGGCGGACAGGCCGACGGGAAAATAAAGCGCCGGAGGCGCTGCCAAAGGAAAATAAAAATTATTTGATTTTAAATAGCTGTTTCTTGTTATCTTTGTGCCGGCAAAGTCTTATACGACCAGCTCCCGCTGAACCCCGCCAGGGCCGGAAGGCAGCAACGGTAGGTGGTCGTAGCGGTGCGATATAAGTAACTTTGCCATTTTTTATTTCCTTCCGTTCCCGACGGAGAAATCATCAACAAAAAGGAAGAGTATCCAATACTTTCAAATCAAAAGCAGCATTTTATGAAATTCTTCATTGACACGGCCGATTTGGCGCAAATTAAAGAAGCAAACGACTTAGGAATTTTAGATGGAGTTACGACTAACCCTTCGCTGATGGCCAAAGTGGGTATCAAGGGGGATGAAGCTGTTGTTAACCATTACAAGACGATTGCTGATATTGTGAAAGGAGATGTAAGTGCCGAAGTGGTGTCTACCGAATTCAGCGCAATCGTTGAAGAGGGTAAAAAGCTCCATGCGATTGCCAAGAATATTGTGGTAAAGGTTCCCATGATCAAGGATGGGATAAAAGCGTTGAAATGGTTTTCCGACAATGGCATCAGGACCAACTGTACCCTGGTATTTTCTGCGGGGCAGGCTATCCTTGCTGCCAAGGCGGGCGCTACCTATGTATCTCCATTTATCGGGCGTATCGACGATTCCAGCTGGGATGGAGTAGAGCTGATCGCACAGATCGCCAATATTTATGCTATCCAGGGTTGGGAAACGGAGATCCTGGCTGCTTCCATCCGAAGCCCGTTGCATATCGTAAAATGTGCGGAGGCCGGAGCCGATGTGATCACTTCCCCGCTGGAGTCGATCCTGGGGTTGTTAAAGCATCCGCTGACGGACATTGGGCTGGCTAAATTCCTGGATGACGCCAAGAAGTTTAAATAAATAGGGCGGCGTTGCCGCTTATGCGCGACATCACACACAAACAAATTTCTCTGAGGACTGCCAGAGCGGCGGGCGTTCTTTTTTGTTCGGCCGAAACGATCACGGTTATCCGCGAGAACAAGCTGCCGAAGGGTAATTTGTTCGATGTGGCCAGGGCGGCCGGATTTCTGGGCGCCAAGCAGACGCCGCAATTGCTACCACATTGTCATCCCGTGACGATCGATGGAATGGATCTGCAATTTGAATTCCTGGACAGGGAATTCCATGCGGGTTTGTTCGGGGAAGAGGTGTTTGCTCGTTCGGGTATCGTTATCAGGGGCGAGGCCCGTTCGATCGGTCGTACGGGGATCGAGATGGAAATACTGACGGCAATTGCGGTGACTGCATTGGCGCTTTATGATATGCTAAAACCGGTGGACAAGCAGCTGGAGATCGGTCAAATCAGTTTGTTGGAAAAGAAGGGCGGCAAGAGCGACCGGGAGAGATATTTTGCAACATCGCCTTCCTGTGCCGTGCTCGTGTGTTCGGATTCTACGGCAGCGGGAAAACGGGAAGATAGGAGCGGCCGGCTGATCGTTGACATGCTGGAAGCGGCGCAAGCACGGGTGGAGTATTATGTAATCGTGCCGGATGAGAAGATACAGATTCAGCAACAGATAAAGGAATGGGTGGCGAAGGATATCCAGTTCATCTTCACCACCGGCGGAACGGGACTTGGGCCGCGAGACAATACGGTCAGCGCCGTCAGGGAAATGCTGGAGCGGGATGCCGATGGGATCGCGGAGGCGATGCGCGCCTATGGGCAGATGCGCACGCCCTTGGCGATGATGAGCCGGGGCATAGCGGGCTCTATCGGCGAGACGCTGATTGTAACCCTGCCCGGCAGCAGTGATGGGGCCCGGGAGTCGCTGGAGGCGATCCTGCCGGCGGTGTTTCATGCGCGAAAAATGATGAAAGGGGGTGGGCATTAGAGGAGGAAGGGGAGCGTTAATGATAAGAGAGGGCACCGATATGATCGATTACCGGCAAGCACAGCAGATAGTTTTGGCACAGGCGCGTTCGTTTGGAAAGGAAGAAGTGCGGCTTGCGGAAGCGTTTGGCCGGGTATTGGTGGGACCGGTTTATGCTGACCGTGACTATCCGCCGTTTCATCGCGCCACGATGGATGGGTATGCGTTGCATCACGATGATCTGGAAGGAGGTATCCGCCGGTTTCGCGTAGTCGAAACCATTTTTGCCGGAGCGCGTCCGGTCCGGTCGATCCGGAACAGCGAATGTTATAAGATTATGACCGGTGCGGCCGTGCCGGGTGATGCGGATATGGTTATCCGGCGGGAGGATGTGAAGGAAGGTGGGCGGGGACAGGAAGGTAGCCCGGAAATTGAATTAAATTTAGTCGGGGGGGAGCCATGGCGTTCTTTTCTCAATATTGCCCGGCAAGGGGAAGATCTGAGGGTCGGGGACCCCGTCATAGACCGGCCATGCCGCTGTGAACCAGCCGTCATGGGGTTGCTGGCCACCCTGGGGAGGACGACTGCCACGGTTGCCTCTCTCCCGCGGGTATCGCTGCTGACCACCGGCAATGAGGTGGTGGAACCCGGCGAGCCCGTCAGCGCGGTGCAGATCCGGAACAGCAACCGGTGGATGCTGGAGGCTGCTCTCCGGAAGGAGGGTATCGGGCTGGCTGGCTGCGGGCATGTTGCCGATGACCCCGGTCTTTTGAAGGAAACCCTGCGGGGGTCTCTCTCATCCGATATCCTGATCCTTACGGGCGGGGTGTCTGCCGGGGACGCGGATCATGTGCCGTCGGTACTGGAAGAATCAGGTGTCAAAAAACTTTTTCATAAAATAGCGATGCGACCGGGCAAGCCTACCTGGTGCGGTGTGACCCCGGGGGGTGGAATAGTCTTTGGCTTGCCGGGCAATCCTTTTTCCGGTCTGGTCAACTTTGTCTTGTTGATAGCACCCTATATTCATGCTTGCTGGGGACTGGGTGCGCCGGCGCCGGTGGGGTTGCCGTTGAGTGTTGCCCGGGCCAGCAGAACCTCGCTGGACGAGTTTTTCCCCGTCCGGCTGCAGGGCTCTCCGGCCCGGTTGACGCCGGTGTTGCTGAATGGATCAGGTGATATCCGGCTGGGGATGCAGGCGAATGCCCTTGCCCTGCATCCGTCAGACAGCGGCGATCTTCCCGCAGGAGCGGAAGTTACCTGTTATTCCTTTGTGTAATCGTTCAGTTTTGCGGAACCGTTGACAGCGATGTGCTTTCCCTCCACCCGGATCAGTTCTTCCTGTGCCAGTTCATTTATGATGCGGAATACCGTCTCATAGGTGGCCCCTACCAGGGAGGCCAGATCCTGACGGCTGAGCGTGAGCTGAATAAACCCTTCCGGAGTGCGGCCAAATTTTTCCTGCAGCGTCAGCAGCGCCTGGGCTACCCGGCCCTTGACCTGCATATGCGCGAGATTGCGCATTTTACGTTCCGATTCCTGCAGCTCGTCTGCAAAAAAGAGCAGCAAGCCATACATGAAATCCTGGTTTACTTTTAGCGATGCCTGGAAAAAGGCGAGATCGATGAAACAGGCGTTAACGGGTTCCATTGCTGTCGCCGTGATCGGATAAATGGACTCCTGGCCGAGCCCCCGATGACCGACGATGTCCCCTTTTTGCGCGAAGCGAAGGATGAGCTCTTTTTCCGTTCCCCATTTTTTATGCACTTTCACGGTGCCGCCGGTGACGAAATAGATGCCATGGACCTGGTCTCCTTCACGGAAGATGAGTTCTCCCTTTTTAAAGCTCAGATCTTTTCGATGCGACTGAACTGCGGGCAGCCACTCGGGCAAACACCGGCGGCATAAAAAACAACTCTTAAGGTCACAGTTATTGTTTTTTTTCATTATGCAGAAGGAAGTTACGACTGACTATACAAATTATTCAAATATAATTATTTTTAATATAATATAACTGCTTAAAGCAGCGAGTTCGGCACTTGAAAAATCCTCCCTGTTCAAGGGTTACTATCGTAACTTTAAGAATAACTATACAATCATACGGGATGGAGCGGATAAGCGACGAATACGGGAGAACGTTCAGAACGTTACGGGTAAGTTTGATCAACCATTGTAACCTGGGATGTATCTACTGCGTCGCAGGAGAAGAGGAACTGCGGCAGTACAATACCGGGGGGCAGGGCCAGTCATTGTCCGTACCGGAGTTGCTGGAGATCATCCGGCGTCTGCATGACCAGCTTGGGTTGGATACGATCCGGTTGACGGGTGGCGAGCCGCTGTTATACACCGGTCTTGTTGAACTTATCGGGGGGATACGGTCCATGGGTATTCCCCGGATCAAGCTGACGACCAATGGTTTTTTGCTGGGCAGTGTGGCGCTTTCGTTAAAGGAAGCCGGGATGCAGTCCATCAATGTGTCACTGGATGCTATCGATGAAGCAGTGTTTATGCGGATGAGCCGGCGGCATTCCGTCCAGCGTATTGTCAGGGGTATCGACGCCGCGCAGGAGGCAGGGCTGGTGGTCAAGATCAATACGGTGCTGATGAAAGGCATAAACGACAGCGAGATCCTGCCGTTGCTGGAATTTGCCTTTGCGCGCGGGATCCGGATCCGTTTTCTGGAACTGATGGCGATGGGGCATCTGTATCATCAACCCGGACGTTATCTGTTGGCGCAGGAAGAGATAATACGGGTGATTGCATCGCGATATGTGCTGACACCGCTGGAAAGGGCAGCATCGGCCACGGCGCGGTATTGGGAAACGGATGCTGGTCATTCTTTTGGGATCATTGCGAATGAGAGCGAGCCGTTCTGCCGGGATTGTGACCGGCTCCGGCTGGACAGCAGCGGAAATATCTACGGCTGTCTGAGCAGTAACCATCCGATAGCTTTGGACCGGGGGGAAAGCGGCGAGCAGTGGGAGATAAAGTTGAGGCAGGCGCTGGGGCAAAAACAGTCGCTGCGCTTTACCGGTAGTGACCTGAGCATGTTGCGCATCGGGGGATGAACGAGGGGAGGATATTTTCAACGGATAAACAAACAAGAGTATGAAAATTCATGTGTACGCCGGGTTAAAAGATTATTTTCTGCCGGAATTCGAGTTGGCGGACGAGGTCCATAATACCGATCAGCTAAAAGCCTGTCTGCTGGCCATCAATGCCCAGGCCGGCAAGCTATTGTCTACCTGCCGCTTTGCGGTAGAAGATGGATTTATCGACAATACCTATAATTTCAAAGCGCATGAGACAGTCATCGTCGTTCCCCCCAGCAGCGGGGGATAAGGGTTTGGCGGGCGGGCCCGCGGGGGCGATGGATAAAGCGGCGGCCCCGGCGATTTCGGCGGCGCCGATCGATATGGCCGGGATGTTGGCGGGCGCGCATCATCCGGCAGCGGGAGCCGTTTTCTTGTTTAGTGGGGAGGTACGGGAAAATAATCAGGGCCGGGCGGTGGCTTTCCTGGAATATGAAGCGTCTGTTTCCCTTGCCGAAAACATGATCGCGGAGATCCTGACTGCAGCTCGCGAGAAGTGGGGGTTGTCTATTGCGCTGGCCCGGCATCGGATCGGCCGGGTGGGTATCGGAGATGTGGCGGTGGTGGTGATCACGGCTTCCGCTCACCGCGGTGAAGCCTATGCAGCTAACCGGTATATCATCGACCGGATCAAACATGAGGCGCCGATCTGGAAATGTGAGCATTTTACGGATGGCACGAAGGAGTGGGGGAATAATTGTAATTGTCATGCGGTGACGGGCGATGTTACGAAGCATATTTATGAATAATCTGCCGGATGGAGTTTGCGAACTATAATTTCCCCGGCGCGGGATAGCTTGTCTTCGCCGAACAGCAGCAGCAATATGACGAGTAAGGCGGCTGTATGTTTCACGGGTTTATCCCAGTTTCTTTTGCAGATTGGCGTCGATGGCGTCGAGGAATTCTTCGGTATAGAGGTAGTGTTTGCCGTGTTCGACTTTGTTGCCGTGTACGCAGATGGCGAGATCCTTTGTCATTTTGCCGCTTTCTACGGTCTCGATGCATACGGCTTCGAGCGCGTTGGCAAAGTCGATAAGGGCCGGGTTGCTATCGAGCTTGCCCCGGAAAGCCAGGCCGCGCGTCCAGGCGAAGATGCTGGCGATAGGGTTGGTAGAAGTGGGTTTACCGGCCTGGTAGTCGCGATAGTGGCGGGTAACCGTGCCATGGGCCGCTTCGGCTTCCATCACGGAGCCGTCGGGGGTAACCAGGACGGAGGTCATCAGCCCCAGGGATCCAAAGCCCTGGGCGACGGAATCACTTTGAACATCGCCGTCATAGTTTTTGCAAGCCCATACAAAATTCCCGTTCCATTTCAAGGAGCTGGCGACCATATCATCGATCAGGCGGTGTTCATATACGATGCCTGCTTGCTGAAATTTCTGTTTGAATTCGTTCTGGTAGATCTCTTCAAAAATGTCCTTGAACCGGCCGTCGTATTTTTTCAGGATCGTGTTCTTGGTAGACAGATAGAGCGGCCATTTTTTGCTGAGTGCCATATTGAAGCAGCTGTGGGCAAATCCTTTGATCGACTCGTCGGTATTGTACATGCTTAGTGCGACACCGTCTCCTTTGAAATTGAATACTTCAAAGGTCTGGGGAGCTCCGCCGTCTTCGGGTGTAAAGGTCATCGTCAGTTTGCCTTTTCCTTTGATGACCGTGTCGGTTGCCCGGTACTGATCGCCAAAAGCATGACGGCCGACGATAATGGGTGCAGTCCAGTTGGTGACCAGCCGAGGCACATTCTTCATGACGATGGGCTCGCGGAATACGGTTCCATCGAGGATATTGCGGATGGTCCCATTGGGACTTTTCCACATCTGGCGGAGATTAAATTCTTTTACCCGGGCTTCATCGGGGGTAATAGTAGCGCATTTAATGCCTACACCATATTTTTTTATAGCATTGGCGGCGTCAATGGTCACCTGGTCGTCCGTCTTGTCACGGTATTCGATGCCCAGGTCAAAATATTTGATATCGACATCCAGATAAGGAAGGATCAGTTTATCTTTTATAAATTTCCAGATGATCCGGGTCATTTCATCTCCGTCCAATTCGACAACGGGATTTGCAACTTTGATTTTTTTGGCCATATTTCTTCTTTTTTTACATTCAGGAGGATTGCAAACCTACAGGAAATGGGGGACAATCCGATAGGCCGAATCGGGTTTTTTTAGTAATTTAACCCGATTGCAGCCCCCTCCCATGGAATGTCAGGGGGGTACATTTCCCTTTTTTGTATGTTTGTATAACAACTCCATTTCATCATGTTAGAAATGTTACGACAATACGTTTCGGGGTACGTAGCATTGACAAAGGAAGAGTTTGCCGTATTGGCGGACAAGCTGGTGGTTCGGAACTTTGATAAGAAACAGCAGCTGGTCGGGGTGGGCGAAGTGGAGGAATACCTGAATTTTATTGTGAAAGGGCTGGCCCGGCTGTATTTCCTTAAGGGAAAGACGGAGGTGATCACCAATATTGCCAGGGAAGGGGAAATTATCAGTTCTTCTTCTTCCTTCCTGTCAGGCGCACCCTCCTGTTATTATGTAGAAACGCTGGAGCCATGTACGTTGCTGTCGGTCTCCCGCGCGAAGCTGGAGCTGGCTTACCGGGAGAACCCGAAAATAGAAAAGCTGGGCCGGCTGATGACCATCTATTTTGTGCTGCAAAAGGAGGAATGGGAGCTGGAATGTATGCGGCTGGATACCCGGGAGCGGTTTCTCCGTTTTGTGGGGAATAACCCGGAACTGGTGATGCGGGTACCGCAGAAGTATCTGGCCTCTTATCTGAATATGAAGCCGGAGACATTCAGCAGGCTAAAACACCATGTCAAAAAACGCCCCGTCGCAGGGCGGCAAAGCTAGTCCACATGACCACTTCCGCTGCATCTTATAAGGCTGCGCTTGACAAGCTGTATCAATACCTGCAGGGTTATGCGCCATTGTCAAAAAATGAGTTCCGTCAGATGGAGCCTTTTATCGAGATAAGGGAGTTTGAAAAAAAGGTCAAAGTGATCCAGGAAGGGGAAGTGGAAAGATATCTCAATATCATTGCCTGGGGGCTCGCGCGGAAATATCTGCCGGTCCGTAACCGGGAGATCACTATTCAGCTGGCTTCGGAAGGGCATATGATCCATTCGGAACTGTCCTTTCACTACCGGGTGCCTTCGCGGGCTATCGTTGAGACGATCGAGCCTACGGTCTTTTTTTCGATTTCCTATGACAGCCTGGAGCAGATGTACGAACAATTCCCGGGAATGGAGCGTCTTGGCCGGCTGATGACAGAGGATCTTTTTATCAAAAAAGACAATCGTTATTTTGATCAGCTGAATAAGAGTACGCGGGAGCGTTTCCTGGATTATGTGCGCAGCCATCCGCAGATGATGCAGCGCGTACCGCAGAAACATCTCGCCTCCTTTCTGAATATCAAGCCGGAAACCTTTAGCCGGCTTAAGCATCTGATGCGGTCCCGCCCGGTGAAGGGGAAGGGGTGAGCGGGCACGGGAGCTGCGGCGGCGGCGGTTCGCGCGTGGGTGGATGAACAATTACAGGCTGACGACCAGGACGGGGATCTTTAGTTCATGCCGCACGGCATTGACGGTCTCGCCATAGATAAAATCTTTTAGCCCGGTATGTCCATGAGAGCCGATCACGAGCATATCGGCCTGTTGTTCGTTGGCAATGCGGGCGATTTCGCGGCTGCGGTGCCGGAAGCCGAGGACGGTATAGCTGTCGAATCCCATTTCCCGCAGCGTAGTGCCATACCGATCCAGCCTTTCCTGATCTTTACGGGTTTCGAAATCATCGCTTTCCTTGCCGAGCATCCGGGCGGAGGCGCTCTCCACGATATGGATCAGCAGGTAACGGCCTTGCTTGCCGCCCTGACCGATGGCATGGGCCATCAGCTTTTCATCGTGGGCGCTGAAATCGAGCGCTATGGCGATATGACGGAAGCTGGGCGGGGTCCAGTCTTTGAGCGGGGCTGACTGCGGGTGCAGGAGGGGGGTGGCTTTTTGGCTGTGCCGGGCGATCAGGGGATGCGCCGTAATATAGGTGAGCAGTGCGATCGCCGCTGCGCCGGCGCCAAGGATCAGCGTCTTCCAGCCCAGATGCCCCGGTTCTGCGAGATAGGGGGCTGCTTCTTCCACCACCAGCTTTACATTCAGATAAAGCAGCAGGGCGGCGACCAGCCAGGATAGGAAGCGGATAAATGGGCTGATAGTAAAATCGCCCATGGTTTTTTTATCGCTGACGAAATGGATGAGGGGGATGACGGCAAAACCCAATTGTACGCTGAGTATAACCTGGCTTAGCACCAGCAGGCTGTCCACTTCTTTCTCGCCTGCTACCAGAATTACGATCACCGCCGGAATGATGGCCAGCAGCCGGGTCAGTAACCGTCTCAGCACGGGATTGATCCGGAGTTGCAGATAACCTTCCATAACGATCTGCCCGGCCAGCGTACCGGTCAGCGTCGAACTCTGTCCGGCGGCGATCAGGGCGATGGCAAATAGTTTGGGCGCAAATGAGCCCAGCATGGGTAGCAACTGGTAGGCGTCTTTTATGGAGGCCACGGTGGTATTTCCCGTCTTAAAAAAGACCGTGGCGGCCAGGATCAGGATAGCGGCGTTGACGAAAAATGCAAGATTAAGTGCAACTGAGCTGTCTAGGAAATTGATTTTCAATGCTTTTCGCAATTGCTCCTTGCCCGGGCCGATCTTCCGGGTCTGGACAAGGGCCGAATGGAGGTAGAGGTTATGGGGCATAACCGTTGCGCCGATAATACCGATGGCGATATACAGCGCCTGTCGTCCGTGGAGGATAGGGATAAAGCCGCTGACAATATCTGCGGCGGCCGGTCTGGCCAGGAGGATTTCTACGAGGAAGGATCCGCCAACGATGGCGATAAGACCGATGATAAAGGCTTCCATCCGCCGCATCCCGAGCCGTTGGAGGAAGAGCAGGAGGAAGGTGTCCAGCACGGTGACACAGACGCCATAGATCAGGGGCAGCCCGGTCAGCAGTTCGATACCGATGGCCATCCCGAGCACTTCCGCAAGGTCGCAGGCGGCGATGGCGATCTCCGCCAGTACGTACAGCGGTATATTGATATAGGCCGGATAGACTTCCCGATTGGCCTGAGCCAGATCTCTGCCTCTGATGATGCCCAGGCGGGCCGAGAGGTTCTGCAGGAGGATGGCCATACCGTTGCTCATCAACAGTACCCAGAGCAGGGAATAGCCGAACTGGCTTCCGCCTGCCAGGTCCGTGGCCCAGTTACCGGGGTCCATATAGCCCACGCTGACCAGGTAGGCCGGGCCGAAGAAGACAAACAACTGTCGCCACCAGGACCGGTTGCGGGTGGTATCGATGCTTCCGTGGACATCGCTGAGACTAATGTTTTTCTGAAATTCCTTCATCATCTTTTACGAGTACATTTTTTGCTACCTGGGCGCTGATGGTGACCGGCGGCCGGTTGCGCACCTTTACTTCCAGGGAATTGTCAAAAGGAAATTTTTTTCGGATCTCCAGCCGGGTACCCAGCCGGATGTGGTTGTATTGCAGGAGCTCCAGCATTTCGGAGGTCTGGCTGGCGATGCCCGAAACCTGGGCTATTTTGTTGAGGGGCATTTCCGACAGACTTAGCTGGCGCCGGACCTGCAGCCGGCCCTGGCTGTCGGGGATGGGGTCGCCATGGGGGTCGGTATCGGGGAAGCCGAGGAAACTGTCCAGGCGGTCGGTCAGTTCCTTGCTGCTGATATGTTCCAGCTCTTCTGCAATCTCATGGACTTCATCCCAGCCAAACTGTAATTTTTTCACCAGGAAATATTCCCAGAGCCGGTGTTTGCGGATGATCTGGACGGCTGCTTTTTTCCCTTCGCTGTTGAGGCGGAAACCTTTGTACCGTTCGTAGATCAGCAACTTCTGGTCCTTCAGCTTTTTCAGCATGTCCGTTACGGAGGCCGGCCGGGTCCGGAGCGCAGCCGCCAGTGCGTTTGTCGTAACCAGGCCCTGTTCCTGCTGCAGGTGGAAAATGGCTTTCAGGTGATTCTCTTTGCTGACGGATATTTTCATTTTTAAATAGCCTAAAATTAAATTTAGACAAATCTAAAATTAAAAAATGAGAACCGCAAGAAATTTCTTGTCGCGAATGTTTATTTTTAGCCCGTAAAATAAGCGGGTGGAACCCTGAATCTAAGCGGGCGGAGCCCTGAATTATGAACAAATACCTGTTGCTGATCGTGCTGTCCGGGTTCGTTTTTTCGTGTAAGAGCAAAAAAGTTTCCCTGGCTGCCAACGATGATGGAGAATTGAGTGTTCCGGAGTTTATGGATTATTTTCAGTCGTTGACGCTGCCGTATGCCGTGACGGATACGATCCTGCGGCGGGCGGAGCCGGAGGCTGAAGCGATCAACTATAAATTGTTCACCCGGCTGCTGCCCGACAGTCTGTTGAGCCGTTATTTCGGGAAGGAGGGGAAGCCGCATCTCTATGCGGTCGGAAAGATCAAGGTTCCGAAAGAGGAGACCTATCTTTTCGTCAAGTGCGTCAGTAAGGACAGAAGGATACTTTACATCCTTTGTTTTGACCGGAAGGATCACTTTTCGGTTGCGCGCCCCGTGCTCTATTCCGATAATATTCCCGGCGTTTCCGGTCAGGCGGGTATGGATACCAAATATACCTTGTCGGTCACCCGTTTCCGAAAAGGGGCGGATGGGCAGGTATATCATACGACCAATGATTATGTCTACAACGATGGCGGCGGGTTTAGCCTTATTCTCACGGAGTCCAATGAAACAAAGACAAAGATCCCGCCCATCTATAATCCTATCGATACCCTGCCGCACAAACACAAGTTTTCGGGCGACTACGCGCAGGACAAACGGAATATCGTTTCCATCCGGGACGGAAGGGATGCCTCGCGGTTCTACTTCTTTGTGCATTTTGAGAAAGACAACGGGGATTGCAGGGGCGAGCTGAAAGGGGAAGCGAAGTTTATCTCGCCCGGTATTGCCCGTTATCGGTCATATTCCGACCCCTGCGCGGTTGAATTTACCTTTGACGCCGGGGGGATATCGATGAAAGAGCAGGGCGGATGCGGCGTACATCGGGATATTAAATGTTTTTTTGAAGGTTATTTTCAGCGACGGCGGGATACTCATCCCAGGGCAGCCGGAAAAAAGACCTGAGCCGGGTTAACCTGCTCCGAGCCCCATACAATTCTATTCAGGTTTATCCGTTATATTGCGTCAGTTTTACACGAAAACAATCAGGAATTGCTATGAGCTTTAGAAATTATGCTGTGCCTTACGTTGTGGATGAGAAATATTCAAAAAAAGTGGCTTATTTCTCTATGGAATTCGCGGTGCATCAACCTTTGAAAATCTACAGCGGCGGTCTGGGCTTTTTGGCGGGCTCTCATTTGCGGAGCGCCTATGAGTTGAAACAGAACATGATCAATATCGGTATTTTGTGGAAATACGGTTATTATGACCAGGCCCGCAACCAGGACCAGACCTTGCAGGTCACCTGGATGGAAAAGCAATACAGTTTTCTGGAGGACACCGGGATCAGGTACCAGGTCACTATTCACGATCATCCGGTATGGGTCAAGGTCTGGTACCTCAACCCCGAAACGTTTAAGAGTGCGCCTTTATTTTTGTTGAGCACCGATCTTCCCGAGAACGATTATGTTTCGCAGACTATTACGCACCGGCTCTACGATGCCAATGTGGCGACCAAGGTGGCGCAGTTCATTCTGCTGGGGGTGGGTGGGGCTCAACTGGTGGATGAACTTGGGTTCAAGCCCGATCTTTATCATTTAAATGAAGCGCACGCGATCAGCGCCTCCTTCTGGCTCTATCAGAAATACAATAAAAATATTGAAGAGGTACGTAAAAGGCTTGTCTTTACGACGCATACTCCCGAGGAAGCCGGCAATGAGAAGCACGATATCTATCTCTGTCATAAGATGAGCTATTTCTGCGGATTGACGGTGGAAGAGGTCCGGAAACTGACAGGCCTGGAAGACGACGCCTTCAACCATTCGCTGGTGGCCTTGCGTTTTGCGCATCTGGCCAATGCCGTTTCGCAGCTGCATGGGAATGTCTCCCGTGCGATGTGGGGTAAATATAAGAATATCTGTCCCATCATCTCTATCACGAATGCACAGAACTGGCGTTATTGGGCGGATAAAGAGCTATACCGGAAGATGGAGGAAAGCAATGATTATTGGTGGGATGACCGGAAAAAATACATGAAGAAAAGAAGTTTTGAGATCGTTGCGGATCAGACCGGGAAACTGTTCGACCCGAATGTGTTTACGATCGTCTGGGCCCGGCGGCTGGCCGGGTATAAGCGGGCAGATCTGTTGACACGCGATATGGAACGCTTCAACCAACTGCTGGGCGATACGAAATATCCCGTACAGATCATCTGGGCGGGGAAACCGTATCCGATGGACTATCCGGCGATCAATGAGTTCAATCATCTCGTACATCTGAGCAAGGCCTATAAGAATGTGGCGGTGCTGATCGGTTATGAGCTGACCCTATCCAAGCGGCTCAAGCAGGCGGCTGACTGCTGGCTGAACAATCCCCGGGTCCCTCGGGAGGCTTCCGGTACCAGCGGGATGACGGCGGCGATGAATGGGGCTGTCAACTTTTCCACGGATGACGGCTGGATCCCGGAATTCGTCAATCACGGAAATAACGGCTTTGTGGTTCCAAAGGCGGATTATGCCAATATGCATGTAGAGGAACAGGACGATTATGATCTGAATAAGGTATATGAGATGCTGACAAAAGAGATCCTGCCGCTTTATTACGACCACTATGAAACCTGGCGGCAGATCGCCAAGAACGGCATGCGCGATGTCCGCTATCAGTTCGATGCGGGCCGGATGGCGCATGAGTATTATGAGCTGCTATATAAGTGACCTCCTGTAAATAACCTTCTCTTAACGAACGCAGTTTAACTGAATAGCAATGGTTTATGCTGGGACCCCTGTTGCCGTTAGGTGAGCGGCTTTTTACCGTCTATCCGATTTTGGTTGGGGCTGCGCGCGGGTGCCGGCGGCTATTTCCAGAAATACTGGCGCAACCAGGCAAACGCCTGTCGCGCGCTGTTCGCACAGATATTGCAGGAGCCGGTACTATCGCCGGCGGCGTTCTCATTCTCCCAGTAGAATTTTTTGACATGGTCACCGGAGATGACCAGGAGGACGGAATCGCCGGCCGGTGCAATAAAGAAGCGGCGGTTATCCGGCGCCGGATAACCCGCTTTGAATCCTCTTCGACCCGCCACGGAGTCGGGGCCCAGCCAGGCCAGTTCGATATCGTCCGTCGATACGCCGTGGTCGTAGCGGATATAGGCGCGTTTTTCGTCCTTGATCCAGAAGGCGAGGCTTTCGTAGTTGTCCGTATCGGGTTTGCCGGTGGACCAGGTGGCAACCTTTACGTCCTGGATAAGGGATTGCGACAGGAGAAGGATGGTCAGTAAAAAGAGACCCCTCATTGCGGTTTTTTGGTGCTGTCCGGCATGGATCTGGCAGCGGAATCCGGTGCATTTTGGGGGGCTGCCTGCTTGATGATGTCCAGCACTTGCACATCGAAGACCAGTACCGAACCTGCGGGGATCGATTGGCCTGCGGGGCGATCACCATACGCAAGTTCGGAGGGAATAAATAACTTCCATGTGCTACCCACGGGCATGAGTTGGAGGGCTTCGGTCCAGCCGGGGATAACGCCGTTGACGCTCAACTCGACGGGCTGACCTCTGTCGATAGAGCTGTCGAAGACCTTGCCATCGATCAGGGCGCCGCGATAGTGTACCCTGACCTGATCCGTCAATGCGGGTTTTGGACCGGTACCTTGTTTGACGATCTGGTATTGGAGACCGCTGGCGGTTGTGACGACACCGGGTTTTTTCGCATTGGCGACCAGGAATTCCTGTCCCAGTTTCTTATTGCCTACCGCTTTTTCTGCCTGTGTCTTTTGCACAAAATTCATAATGCAGGTCTGGGCCTGCTGTTCGTTGAGAAGGGGTTTGTTGTTTTTTACATCATTGACGGCCCGGACGACCATGGCCGTATTGATATTGGTAAGATTCTGCTGTTTGTAGAAATTGGCCAGGCTGAGCCCGATGGCATAGCTCAGGGAATCCTGTTGTGTTTTCAGGAGGGGGGAAGACGCGGCGGTTGCTGTGCCGGTCTTATGGGCCGGGGCAGCGGTTTTAGGGGCGGTCTGCGCCAGGGCGGATAATGCCATGGGCACGGAAAAAGTAAGGATCGAAATTGTTTTACTGACGTTCATTGATAATATTTTGAGACGCAAAAATAAGGGTTTTAAATTTATCAGAATTTGCGCTACATTTAACCTCCAATCTAAAAACAAAAATATCCTGTATGAAACGAGTTTTTTCCGCCCTTGTCTTGTCCTTTTTTTCCGTTGTCCTTGCTAATGCACAAGGAAGTCTGCTGGGCAAAGGCCTCAGTTCGGACGATATTGTGTCCGGTCTCAAGGATGCCCTGGCAAAAGGTACGCAAAAGAGCACCGACAAGCTGTCCGCCGTCGATGGCTTTTTCAAAGATGCAGCGGTAAAAATCCTCTTTCCTCCTGAAGCGGCTAAAATGGAGTCGACCTTGCGAAGCGCCGGTTTTGGTCCTCAGGTGGATAAGGCTATCATGGATATTAATCGTGCTGCGGAGGACGCAGCAAAGTCTGCCGCTCCCATCTTCTTAAACGCGATAAAGGGTATGAGCGTCTCTGACGGCGTCGGCATTCTTCGGGGCCCGGATACCGCCGCCACCGCATACCTGCGCAGATCGACTTCCGTTCAGCTGACGGCCGCCTTTCTTCCGGTGATCACCAGTTCCCTGCAAAAGACGGGGGCTAGTTCTTCCTGGAAAACGGTTGTCGACGCCTATAACCATATTCCCTTCCACAAAAAAGTAGACCCCGATCTGCCGGCCTATGCCACACAAAAATCATTGGACGGCGTCTTTTATTATGTAGCTGTAGAAGAAAAGAGCATCCGCGCAAATCCGGCCGGGCAAGCCGATGAGTTGCTGAAGAAGGTTTTCGGCGGTTTATAATATGTTTTCATTCATTATCTCTTTATACCGACAGGCATATAGTGGTTTGTCCAGGTCTACCTGGCTGCTGTGCATCGTTATGCTGGTAAATCGCAGCGGTACGATGGTCTTTCCTTTTATGACCATTTACCTGACACGGCCTGCCATGGGCTATAGCATCGCACAGGCAGGATTGGTCATCGGTATTTTCGGCCTGGGTGCAATCTGCGGTGGTTTTCTCGGAGGCCGGTTGACGGACAGATGGGGCTTCCACCGGGTGCAGCTGACGGCGCTGGTGGGCGGCGGGATACTTTTCTTTATCCTGGGGCAGGTGAGGAGCTATCCTTCGATCTGTGTTTGTACGTTTCTGCTAAGTCTGGTGAACGACGCTTTCCGTCCTGCCAACTCGACGGCTATCGCCACCTATAGCAAAGAGGAAAACAGAACCCGGTCGTATTCGCTCAACCGGCTGGCCATCAACCTGGGTTGGGCGGTGGGGGGGGCGCTTGGCGGGTTCCTGGCCAGCATCAACTATCATCTGCTGTTCTGGGTAGATGGCGCTACCAATTTGCTGGCGGCGCTGTTGTTACGGAATTTTTTGTATCCGGCGGCCGTTGCGACTGCTCATCCTGCCGGAGAGGCAGCTGTCAAGCCGGTGCTGTCGGCTTATCGGGACAAAATTTATCTGAAGTTCATCGTTTGCACCATCCTTTTTGCCAGTTGTTTTTTCCAGGTCTTTTCCACGCTGCCGCTCTATTATAAGCGGGTGCTGCAGCTGCCCGAGTATATGATCGGATTGCTGATGACGTTAAACGGCCTGATCATCGCGGTGTTCGAGATGGTGCTGGTCTTTAAGATGGAAGGGAAAAGGGAAAACCTTTTCTATATCTTTTTCGGGGCCTGTACTTTTGGTCTGTCCTATATACTCCTGAACATATTCCCCCCCGCGGTGTATGTTGCTTTCCTTTGCATGGTCCTGAGTACGATCGGGGAGATACTCGCCATGCCGTTTATGAATTCGTTCTGGATTTCGCGTACGTCGAAAACCAACCGGGGACAATATGCGGGACTGTATACCATTGCCTGGTCTACCGCGCAGGTGATAGGGCCGGCGGGTGGCGCGGAGATCGCTCAGCGGGCCGGGTTTGCAGTGCTGTGGTGGGTTGTCGGCGTCCTTTGTTTCCTGGCTGCGATCGCATTCCGGTTTTTACGAAAAAGTCAAAGCTTGCTATGAATGAAGATAAGTTACAGATGTTCCGTAACAGGTTGCTGAAGATGTGGCGTCATACCGGCAAATCGGCCAGGCGGCAGGGCATCAGCTGTTACCGGGTATATGACCACGATTTACCGGAATTCCCTTTTTGCATCGAGCTTTATGAAGACAAGGTTTACCTGGCCGAATACCAGCGGCGGCATGGGATGAGTGAAGAGGAGCACGAAGCGTGGCTGGAATCCTGTGTGCCCGTTATCAGCGGGATCCTGGAAGTGCCGGATGAGCGGATCTATTTTCGCCAGCGTCGCCGGAAGGAGGGGCGTTTGGATCAGTATGAAAAGCTGGCGAGTGAGCAGGAATTTTTTGCGGTAAGGGAGGCGGGTCTTTCTTTTCGGGTCAACCTGACGGACTATCTCGATACGGGTCTGTTCCTGGATCACCGGATTACGAGAGGGATGGTTAGGGAGGAGGCAAAGGGGAAGCGGGTGCTGAATTTGTTTTGCTATACCGGCTCTTTTTCCGTGTATGCGGCGGCGGGAGGGGCGGTGCAGGTTGATTCGGTGGACCTTTCAAAGACCTATCTGAACTGGGCCGAAGAAAATATGGCGCTTAATGTGGCGGTGGACCCAAAGACGCAGCGTTTTATCCATGCCGATGTCAAGCAATGGCTGGATGAGATTCCGGCCGCCGGAAGTGACAGCCGCGCCGGCAGTGCGAGCGGTGCCGTCGGCTATGACCTGGTGGTGATGGACCCGCCTACTTTCAGCAACAGCAAACGAATGAAGGATTTTTTGGATATCCAGCGGGATCATGCGGAACTGATCAATAAGACGCTGCGCGTGATGACGGCCGGCGGAGTGTTGTATTTCAGCACCAACTACAGAAAGTTCCAGCTCGAGACGGAAAAAATAATGGCAGCGTCGGTAAAGGATATTACCAACGCCACCACTCCATTTGATTTCCAGGGGAAGCTGTTCCGCTGGTGTTATAAGATGGTCAAGTAGTTCGCAAAAATGCGAACTTTTGGCCGGGGCCAACCTATCGGCTCATCGCGGGAAGAGCGATGTCGCGTTTCAGCATCTCGTTCCGGTCGGCCATGTCCCAGGCGGTATAGAAGACGAAGCGGGCTCGTTTTTCCAACAGGTCGTAGTTGATCTTATCCGGCGTGTCGGTGGGCCGGTGGTAGTCGGCGTGGATACCATCGAAATAGAAAATGATGGGTACGCCTTTCCGGGCGAAGTTGAAATGATCGCTGCGGTAGTAGATGCGTTCGGGATCGGTCGGGTCGTCGAATTTATAGTCCAGCTCCAGCTTTGAATATTTTCTGTTATTGCCTTCGCTGATCGGTTTGAGGTCGGTGGAGAGCTTATCGCTGCCGACGACATAGACATAGTTCATGGAATCGCCGATCTTGCGGTTCGGGTCGATGCGGCCGATCATGTCGATATTGAGGTCTACGTCGGTCTTATCGAGGTTGTAGGTGGGGTGATCGGTGTAGAATTGCGATCCCCAGAGGCCTTCTTCTTCACCGGAGTTAGCGAGGAAGAGGATGGAGCGGCGGGGGCCTTTGCCCGCGGCTTTTGCTTTTGCGAATGCGCCGGCGATCTCGAGGATGCTGACCGTGCCTGAGCCATCGTCGTCGGCGCCGTAGTAGATCTCACCGTTTCGTTTGCCGAGGTGGTCCATATGGGCGGAGATGACGACGATCTGGTCTCTCAGGTCGGTGCCCGGAAGGAAGCCGAGGACGTCGCTGGCCTGGAGGTGGAGAGTTGTTTTCATCAGGTCCACCCTGATGTTGGCGTTAAAAACTTTTGACATCGGGTTACCGGGCTGGATTTGGCTATAGTCGCTGCCGAAAATGGCCTGCGCAACCTTATCGGTGATAATAACGGTGGTGATGGAGTTTGTCCGTTTGTATTCGGTGATCGACATATTGCCTTTCGCCGATGAGAGCAGCTGCATGACCGGGCTATTGGAGGGAGTGATAATGAGACAGGCGGCGGCACCGTTGCGTTGGGCGATGTCCTGTTTGCTCGGACTGCGCTGGCGCCGGCCGGTGGGAGGGGCGGCACCTGGCGGGTTTCCGCTGATGACGACGACGATGCGGCCACGGACATTAAGGCCTTTATAGTCGTCTCGGGTCGAGTCGCTGACCCCGTAGCCGGCGAAGACGATCTCGGTGCCGGTTATACCGATGCTGTTATTGGCGGCGGATACAAAGAAGTCGGTGTGGAGGGTGAAGTTTTGATCGTTGACCAAGAGCGAGGCGCTTTCCAGCGAGTCCTGGTAAACCGGGTAGGGGAGCTGGTAGCTGTCGCCGTTGCCGGGGAGGAGGCCGATGGATTTGAAATGGTTTTCGATGTAGTTGGCGACCTTGTGCTGGCCTTCGGTGGCGGTTTCGCGGCCTTCGAAGTCGGCGCTGGCTACGATGTACAAATGTTTTTTCAGGTCATCGGCAGTAATCGTTTTGGCGAAAGGCCGGGGATCGGGAATTTTCTGGGCCTGTGCGGCGCCGGAGGCGACGGCAGATACGGCGAGGAGTAAAAAAAATTTTCTCATGGCCAAATATAGGGACTCCGCACCTTCAGTCTGCGAATCGGCGGGATGTTTTGGATGAGCGGTTGAAATTCTTTATGTTCCGAGCTCGCTGAGCTCCAGCCAGCGCAATTCTTTATGGTCGAGTATTTGGCCGAGCTCGCCGATGCGGATCGATAATTTTTGCAATTCGTCGAAGGAGGTGTAGCCGCTATTGAGCTTTTCGGTGATCTCCTGCTTTTCCCTGGTCAGCCGGGCAATGTCCTGTTCCAACCCCTCGAATTCTTTTTTTTCTTTATACGACAGTTGTTTTTTTGGGGTTTTATTTGTCGCCGCGGCATCCGGTGTGGCGGGTGGGCTAACGGCGGGTTGTTCATTGGGGAAGGCGGCCTGTTCGCCGTTGTTTTTCAGCCAGTCCCGGTATTGGGAATAGTTGCCGGGAAAGTCCCGTACCAATCCGTCGCCTTCGAGTACCAGGAGATGATCCACCAGCCGGTCCATAAAATAGCGGTCATGGGAGACGATGACCAGGCAGCCCTGGTATTCGCTCAGGAAATTTTCCAGGATTCCGAGAGTAGGCAGGTCGAGATCGTTGGTCGGTTCGTCGAGGACGAGAAAGTTGGGGTTGCGGAAAAGAATGGACAGCAGGTGGAGCCGTCTTTTCTCACCGCCGCTCAGTCTGGAGATATAAGTGTATTGCTGTTCGGGGGGGAAGAGGAAAAGGTTGAGGAACTGGGCCGCACTGAGGGAGCCGCCGGCAGCCAGCGGGAAATGTTCCGCGATATTTTTTACAAATTCGATCACCCGCACATCTTCTTTGATGACCAGTCCCTGCTGGGAGTAGTTACCGAAGATGATCGTTTCGCCGATATTGATCTTACCGCTGTCGGGCTGTTCGATGTTTTGCAGCATATTGATAAACGTGGTCTTTCCGACACCGTTCTTCCCGATGACGCCAACGCGTTCGCCTTTTTTAAACGTATAGTCGAAGCCTTTCAGGATCACTTTTTCGCCAAAGCTTTTATACACTTTTTTCAGCTCGGCTATTTTTCCGCCGAGGCGGTTCATTTTCATCTGCAATTCGACCTGCTGGTCTTCGATGCGTTGTTTGGCTTTTGTTTCTACGGTATAAAAATTATCCTGTCGGCTTTTGCTTTTGGTGGTCCGGGCCTTGGGCTGCTTGCGCATCCATTCCAACTCCTTACGGTAGGTATTGCGGGCTTTATCGATGCTGGCGGTCTCATTTTCGATGCGGGCCGCTTTTTTCTCCAGGTAGTTCTCGTAATCTCCTTTATAGGTATGGAGGGTGCTGCCATCCATTTCCCAGATCTCTTCTGAAACGGCGTCGAGGAAATAGCGGTCGTGTGTGACGAGCATCAGCGTTACTTTTTCCTGGTTGAGGTAATGCTCCAGCCATTCCACCATTTCCACGTCGAGGTGGTTGGTCGGTTCATCCATGATGAGCAGGACGTGCTTGTGTTCGAAGCCGATATCGATAAGGGTTTTGGCGAGGGCGACTCGTTTGCGCTGGCCACCCGACAGGGTGCCGGCAGTCTGCTGGAGATGGTGGATATCCAGCTTGCCGAGGATCTGTTTGACCTTGGTGTCAAAATCCCAGGCATTGAGCTCATCGAGCCGGACGATGGCATCGGTCAGCAGATCGACATCTTCTGCGTCGCTGGCCGCCTCATAGGCCTTGATGGCGTTGATGACGGGATGGTTGTGGTGGAAGATATTATCCAGGATGGACTTCTCATCGATAAAGACGGGCTCCTGTTCGAAGAGGGCTACCGTAACGTCTTTGTGTATCCATACGGTGCCGCTGTCGACCGTTTCCTTACCGGAGAGTATCCGGAGCAGGGTGGATTTCCCGCTGCCGTTCCGGGCGACGAGGGCAATCTTGTCGCCTTCTTCTAGATGAAAGGTAATGTCTTGAAAAAGCGGTTTTACACCATAGGATTTGCTCAAATCCACAACAGAAACATAATGCATGCCGCAAATATACGCAATTAGCGGCATGCACTGCGCGGCTTAACCTTTTACGAATTCGAGGGCCACGTGGACTTTTACGTCTTCGCCGAGGACAACGCCGCCAGCATCGGTGGGGGCATTCCAGGCGAGGCCGAATTCTTTCCGATGGATCTTTCCGCTGATGGTAAGGCCGGCGCGGGTGTTGCCCCAGGGGTCTTTGATAACACCGCCAAATTCGCATTCAAGCATTATATTTTTGGTAACGCCGTGCATGGTCATGTCGCCGTGGAGATCATAGGATCCGTCATTGTCGACGTCTTCTATTTTAGTAACGACGAATTTGATCTGCGGGTAGGTGGCGGCGTCGAAGAAATCGGCCGATTTGACGTGGCCATCGCGTTGTTCATTTTTTGTGTTGAGGGAGCCAACGTCGATCGTGAAGGTCGTCTTTGCCGTAGTGAAGTCTTCGCCTTCTGTCTCCACTTCAGCAGAGAAGGAGGAAAACGTGCCGGTAACGGTCGAGATCATCAGGTGCTTTATTTTGAATTCGACTTCGGAGTGCGTGGGATCTAAAACCCATTTCGTTGTGGCCATGGTGAATTAATTTAATGTTTACATATACTACGAATGCAGCCGGAAAATGTTTGGTATCGGCGTAAAAAAATCAATTCTTTATAAAAGGAAGGATGGCGTCCCGGTAGATTGGTTTTTGAATTTGCTCCCGGAGATGAGAAAAGGTTTCAAAGGGCCCTTTCGTGGAGAACATATTGATAAGCCATGCGGGTACGGCAGCGCCGGGGTTGAGCTTCACTTCATAATTGATTTTTATCTTATCGCTGTCCAGTGGGATAACGGTCCACCTTTCGATGGAGACGGGCACGCGGATAATGCCCTTCTTTTCCGGGATAAGATTGGGTATTTCATCGGCGTGGATGGATAAAACGCGGGTGACGCTGTCCTGGGTAAGATGAAGATGTACAGCCAGGTCTCGGTTGTTGGCCGGCCAGGGAGAATGGATCAGGGTATAGAAGTAGAGCTCGGAGGGGCTGATCTTTTTCACCACATAGGATTTCTCGGTGCTGAAGGACCAGTTGGGGTAATTGCCGATATCGAGGATCAATGCTGCCAGGGAGGACAGCCTGGCGGGCAGGACCATCTCCACTTTGAGGTCATTGATGTTCGCATTGTCGCCGGATCTGCTGTAGACCCGGATGCCGTCCTGCTCTTTTTTCAGCTCCCAGCTCTTTTGCGCCCCCACGGGGCGGGAGAATAGCGATAGCAGTAATAGTAACGTAAGGTGTAGCTTCATAGTTTTTTTCGCTCGCGGGAAAGATGGCAATCGGAATAGCCAGCGGAGTGTGTCGGTGGGAGCGCACTTATCCGGGGTAACTTGCCCATGGAGCCGGTCGCCTTCGCCAAGGCATCGCAGGGCGATGCCTGCCATGAGTAAAAGTTGTTTCATTGCCTGTCTGTTTGTCGTTGATTAATCTGTTGTTCGTTCTATTGAGCTCGGGCGCCATATATTTACATTTAACAATCTTTATACAAAAAAGGTTCGTGGGTTACCGGGAGACTTTAAAATGATAATTTCCCGAGCCCAGCCTGGCGACCAGGAAACCTCTTCCCACTGATTCCACGCTGATTTCTTTTACTTCTGCCAGCGGGTGACCGCCTTCCGTGATCAATTCCCCATCCGTGGCGGGGATATAAACGCTGGCGGAGGTGTTTGCCGGGATGGTCAGCTGTAAATAGAGGGTATCGTTGTTTTGTTGCCAGTGGCTGCTCAGCAGGCCATAGCCCGTTTCCAGATCGGCGCCGGCGGAGGTCAGCCCGCCGCCGGGATGCGGCTCGATCCGGCTGTGGTGATAGCCGGGATCATCGGTGTAGGTGTCGATACCGGCCACTACGCGGTACATCCAGTCACCGATGGCGCCATAGGAATAGTGATTGAAGGAGTTCATACCGGGTGTTTGGAAACTGCTGTCCGGCCGGATGCCATCCCATCTTTCCCAGATAGTAGTGGCGCCCATTTTTACCGGATAAAGCCAGGATGGGTAGGTGTCCTGCAGCAAAAGGCGGTAGGCAACGGATGTATAGCCGAATCGGCTTAAAACATGGCAGAGGTAGGGGGTACCGAGGAAGCCGGTTGTCAGGTGATCATCGTAGTCCCGGATATTTTGTACCAGGCGTTCGGCGGCTTGTTCCCGAAGAGCGTCCGGCAGCATGTCAAATTGTAGTGCAAGCACATAGGCAGTCTGCGTGCCGGAGACCAGTCTGCCGTTCGGCGTCAGATATTCCCGGAGGAAGGCCGCTTTTATTTTTTTGAGCAGCGTCGTGTAGGCGGCGGAATCGATCGGTCGTCCCAGCACGCCGGCTGCATCGATCAGCAATTGGGTGGAATGGGCGTAGAAGCATTGGGCGATAAGGTATTTGTCGGTGACTGCCGAGCGGCCGTCGTTGTCATCAAAGGGCCGGTAGAAGAGCCAGTCGCCAAAATGGAAGCCGGTATTCCAGAGATCGTCTTTTGCCTGGCCGCGGATATAGTCCACCCAGGCTTTCATGCTGGGGTATTGGTCTTCAAGCACGCGGCGGTCGCCATAAGCGAGATAGAGGTTCCAGGGGATGATGGTCGCCACATCGCCCCAGCCGGCGCTGGTGCCTTTGCCGGTGACGTTTGGAATGACAAAGGGAACGGCTCCTGAAGGCAACTGGTCGGCGGCTACGTCTTTCAGCCATTTGGCGAAGAAATTGTCTACGCCTCTGTTAAAAGCGGCGGTGCGGGAGAATACCTGTGCATCGCCGGTCCAGCCGAGCCGTTCATCCCGTTGGGGGCAATCGGTGGGGATGTCCAGAAAATTGCCTTGTTGCCCCCATTGGATATTGTGCTGGAGCTGATTAATGAGGGGGTTGGAGCATTCGAAGCTGCCGGTGCGGGGCATATCCGAATAGAGGGCGACGGCCGTGAAATCGGCCGTATCGATGGGGCCTTTCCAGCCTTCGATGCGGATGTAGCGAAACCCATGGAAGGTGAAATGCGGTTCGAAGGTCTCGGTGTTGGTGGGCGCGCCGGTAACGCTGTTAACGCCGGTGGCGCTGTTGCCGCCTGTTGCGCCGCCGTTCAGGATGAAGACATCTTCCGCCTTTGCTTTACGGAGATTGTCCGTATAAAAATTGCCTGATTTATCCAATACTTCCGCATGGGTGAGGCAGAGACTGTCGCCTGAGTTGCCTTTTATTTTTACGATGACCCATCCCACAAGATTCTGGCCGAAGTCGATCACCTGTTCGCCTTTTGGGGTCGTCAGCAGTCTGACGGGATGGAAGACTTCCTGTTTTCTTACCGGTTCATTGCCGGTAGCGATCAGGTTGTTCAACTGAAATACCGCAGTTTGTACGGGGGCCCAGGCAGCGTCGTCATAATCGGGGAGGGTCCAGCCGGCTTTTTCCAGGCGGTGGTCGATCCGTTCGCCGTTGTAGATTTCGGAAGCGCGAACTTCGCCGGTTGCCGAGCGCCAGCCGGGGCCGGTAGAGATAGTATCCGAACGGCCGTCTTTGTAGTGAATGACCAGTTGCAGGAGCAGGGAAAGGTCTTTGCCGTATACGTCATGCTGTGTATCGAAGCCGATTGTGCCGCGGTACCAGCCGTTGCCCAGCAGGACGCCGATGGCATTTCCACCCTTACGGATCAGGCTGGTCACATCGTAGGCCTG
>Ga0302325_10003770_pt1 | contig 35447 bp, 33 predicted proteins | sample Palsa_T0_2_FD_201948 | JGI IMG/M metagenome (GOLD analysis project Ga0302325, IMG submission 201948) | Peat permafrost microbial communities from Stordalen Mire near Abisko, Sweden - Palsa_T0_2 | ecosystem: Environmental > Terrestrial > Soil > Palsa > Peat permafrost | place: Sweden: Abisko...
CTGCAAGAGCTCAAGAACGCCGGCTTAGGATCAATGCCCGGAACTGCGGCAGAGATCTTGGATGATGAGATCCGGCGTCAAATAGCACCGGACAAAGTAACCACCGACCAATGGATCGAAGTGGTGCGGACGGCTCACAACGTGTCGCTGCGCACGACCTCGACCATCATGTTCGGCCACGTCGAAGGCTACCTGCATTGGGCGCGTCATCTGCTTCGGCTGCGCTCGCTGCAGCAGGACACCGGCGGATTCACCGAGTTCGTGCCGCTGCCGTTCGTGCACATGGAAGCGCCCTTGTACTTGCGCGGCAAATCCCGCAAGGGGCCGACGCTGCGCGAGGCAGTTCTCATGCACGCCGTTGCCCGCTTGGTACTGCACCCCGTCATTCCGAACATCCAGGCCTCGTGGACAAAACTGGGCCCGACGTGGGCGCAGCGCTGCTTGAGCGCGGGCGCCAATGACATGGGCGGCACGCTGATGAACGAATCGATCAGCCGCGCTGCCGGTGCATCCCACGGCCAGGAACTGGCGCCCCAGCAAATGGAAGAGTTGATTCGCGGCATCGGCCGCGAACCGGTGCAGCGCACGACGCTGTATCAGCCCGTGGACGCAGAAAGGCAGTGGCAGGCCCGCAACGCCGCGCCATTGACCGACTGCCATTCGACGCCAATCACCGGCCGCATCGTTACCTTCGCCTAGCCGATCGGTTGGTATCAGTCCATGAGCGATCCGGCTGACCTACGCATCGTTGCAGTTCCCGGGTTTCCGCTCGTGGCAGCAGGCAGCGATCTGATCGCCGACATGCTGCGTTGCCTGGCAGCCGCGGGCCTCACGCTGCAGTCCGGCGACGTGGTCGCCTTCGCCCAGAAAGTGGTGTCCAAGGCAGAAGGTCGATCCGTGGATCTCGCGACGATCGCGCCGACGAGCAAGGCCGTCGAGCTGGCCGCAGTGGTGCAAAAAGATCCGCGTTTGGTCGAACTCGTTCTGCGCGAGTCGCGGCGAGTCGTCCGTGTGGCGAAAGACGTGTTGATCGTCGAGCATCGACTCGGGTTCATCATGGCAAATGCCGGGATAGACCAGTCGAACGTCAGCGGATCGAGCGACTCGGCGTTGCTCCTGCCCGAGGATCCGGATTCATCGGCGCGCCGATTGCGAGATGAGATTCGAGCGCGCACCGGCCTTTCGGTTGCCGTCCTGGTGACGGATAGCTTCGGCAGGCCGTGGCGGGTCGGCACAACGGGCGTGGCCATCGGCGCGGCGGGCATCGCTTCGATATTGGACCTGCGCGGCACGCCGGATATGTTCGGCCGCACGCTGCGAGTCAGCGTCGTAGGACACGCCGACGAAATTGCCGCCGCTGCATCCTTGGTGATGGGGCAGGGCGCCGAGCGCAGGCCGGTCGTCATCGTGCGCGGATTGGCGGGATCCGCAGCACACAGCCCCGCGCAGGCCTTGCTCCGTCCATCCGCCGAGGATCTATTCCGTTGACGAGGCGCATCGTCGCTCTGTCGGGCGGGGTGGGGGGAGCCAAGTTGGTCGACGGCCTCGCTCGCGTGCTGCCGCCGGATGATCTTACCGTCATCATCAATACGGGGGATGACTTCAGGCACCTCGGACTTTGGATTTCGCCGGACATCGACTCGGTGGTGTATGCACTTGCCGGTCTGTCAGACCCTGTGCGAGGTTGGGGCCGCCGCGATGAAACGTGGAGATTCATGGAAGCCCTTCGCGGCCTCAAAGGGGCGGATTGGTTTTTGCTCGGGGACTCCGATCTTGCGATGCACGTGGAGCGCACGCAGCGTCTCGGCAGCGGCAGTTCTCTCACCGAGGTAACGGAGAGCATTGCGCGCGTGCTCGGCATCCGCGTCAGACTGCTGCCGATGAGCGATGATCCGATCGCGACGCAGCTGCAAACGGATGAGGGTTGGCTGAATTTTCAAGATTATTTCGTCCGCCGGCGTTGCCTTCCGGCAATTCGCGACATCAGATTCGCGGGCGCCGCGACCGCACGCGCATCGCCGCAGGCGCTCGAGGCGCTCGCGGATTCCGAGTTGCGGCTCGTGGTGATCTGTCCGTCCAATCCGTTCTTGAGCGTCGAGCCGATTCTGGCGATTCCCTCCATTCGCGCGGCACTGATGGACTGCGCTGCGCCCATCGTTGCCGTTACGCCCATCATCGGTGGGCAGGCGGTCAAGGGACCCGCCGCCAAAATCATGCAGGAACTGGGGCTCGAGATCTCAGGCGAGGCGGTTGCGCGGCGATATGCCGGCTTGATCGACGCGTTCATCTACGATCGATCCGACCCCGCGCCCGGTGCCGTGGACGGAGTTCGATTCTTCGAGGCGCAAACGCGCATGGATGGTACGCAGGACAGGGAGGAACTTGCCAAAGCCGTTCTCGCGGTTGCCGAGCAAGGCAAGAAAGGCGCCTGACGAAGAGGCGCCCGACGATCAATGCATTTTCGGACGCACCGAGAATTGGCCGATCATCTTGCGGCTGGTGCGTAGCCGATATTGCCGCGGAGTTTCGCCGGTCGCGCGCAGGAATGCCGCGGCAAAGTTCGATGCAGCCGTGAAGCCGGTCGAATGGGCCACGGATTTCACGCGCAAGCCGAGTTCAAGCAATTGCTTGGCATGATTGATGCGGCGTTCCGCGATGTAGCTGCCTATGGACCGGCCGCGGCTGGCGCGAAAGGCGCGGGTCAGGTGCCTCACCGAGAGATTGCACAGCCCCGCCAATTCGGACAGCGTTGGGGGCGTACCGGCCTCGGCAAGGCGCTCTTCGATGCGTTTCAGGCAGCATGCCGAAAGACCCGTTCTGCGTTTACGTTCGTCGATTCGCGAGAGGTGCCGGGAAAGCTCGATGGTGGCCTGGGCTGCCATCAATTCGACCATGGTTTCGCTGGCAAACCCCGGATTGCGAATCTCCTCGCCGATTCTGAACAGCAGGCCGCGAATGCTGGAGTTCACGATGTCGAGGCCGCCTTGCAGCCGCGAATCGGTCCATTCGAGATCGCTGCCGAGCCAGGCAGCGACGGCGCCGGGATCGAACCAACAAACGATCGAATTCTGTTGGCGGCAATCGCTCTCGCTCTTGGCATGAACCATGTGCTGGGCCGGCAACAGGAACAGCTCGCCGATGGGCTCGAAACGGTCCGGTCCCCATCGATCCGGAAAGCAGAAGCGTGCACTGCTGGAACTGGGCAGAAGCGTCAATTCCAAGTGATGCATGTGCGAGCTGCCGAACACATCGATCGGCCCATTGAAGAATTTCCGCACGATCTCGACGCGGCCGATTTCGAGGGGTACTTCCGCTACGATCTGGTCCCGGCGAATCGGCCTTGCTGCTGCTTCGATATGGTCCGCCATAATGGGCTCCTGTAGGGCCATTCTAGTGAAGGCCGGGGATGGCGGAAAGTACTTCCGGATGTGGCCGGGCCGAATCTATGAATGCGGGCTGTGCGGGCCATTGAATGCGGGCCGTGCGGGCCATCTACGCGGTGGACAAGCACAGTGGGGGCGATCACAATCCCCCGGAATCGAATGTGCGTCGTCCAACATAATGCCCCGCTCAAAGCCGCGGGCGCCCGAGACTGCGATTGAACCCGCCGAACATGCTGCTCACCGATCAGGTTGCCATCGTAACCGGAGGTGGAGGCGGAATCGGCAGGGCGATCGCGCTTAGCTTCGCTTCGGTCGGCGCCGATGTCGTCGTTGCCGACATCATTCCCGAGCGTTGCGAAGAAACCGCGGCGCGCGTGCGCGAGCTGGGTCGCCGTGCGCTCGGCGTCCCGACGGACGTCATGGATACAAATCAAATCCGCGCGTTGATCGAGGGCGCCGATCGCCACTTCGGGCGCATCGACATACTCGTCAACAATGCCGGCGGCGTCAATTACAAGCCGTTTCTACAACAGTCGGAGCGTTCTTGGCGGCGGCTCATCGATCTTAATCTCGTGAGCATGCTGGCGGCTACCTCTGCCGCCGCTCCGGTCATGATCCGCGGCGGCCGCGGCGGCACCATCGTGAACGTGGCCAGCATCGAGGGCTCGCGTGCGGCGCCCGGCTATGCCGTCTATGCCTCGTGCAAGGCGGGCATGCTCAACTTTACCCGTAGCCTGGCGTTGGAGCTTGCCGAGCACCGCATTCGCGTCAATGCCATTGCGCCCGATTACACGGTGACTCCGGGCGTGCGGGGCAATCATACGGGACCCGTGGATCCCGCAACGTGGGTGCAGCCCACGCCCGATCATCTGCGCGCAACCGCGTTGCGCATACCGCTGGGCCGCGCGGGCATCGATTCCGAATGCGGCAGCGCCGCCGTCTTTCTATCCTCGGCGATGAGCGACTACGTTACCGGCATCGTCTTACCCGTCGATGGCGGAACCTGGGCCTCGTCCGGCTGGCTGCGAAGCCCTGCCGGCAAATGGGTACTCACCGGCGAGATCGGACCCTAAGGGCGAATCAAGCGATGTAACGCGCGGGACGGCTATGAAGATCAATGTGACTCTGCCATTCGACCAGATCGAAAATCCGGCGGAATTTCTCCAGCCCGAAGCGGTCGTCGAAATTGCCAGGGTGGCAGAGCGCGCCGGCTTTAACGGCGGCAACGTGACCGATCATCCGTGTCCCACGGGCCGGTGGCTCGATGCCGGCGGCCACTATGCGCAGGATCCTTTCGTCATGCTGTCCTTCGTCGCGGCCGCGACCACGAAGTTCAAATTGCACACCGGCATTCTGGTGCTGCCTTACCGCAATCCGTTCATCACCGCCCGCTCCGTGGCGACGCTGGATGTATTTTCGCGCGGACGCGTCTCGCTGGGAGTGGGTGCGGGCTATCTCAAGGGCGAATATCGTGCGCTCGGCGTCGATTTCGAGCGGCGCAACGACATCATGGATGAGTACCTGCGGGCCTTGAAGGCCGCCTTGAGCGGCGAGGAATTCACCTTCAAGGGCACCGGCTTCGAGGCGCTCGGCAACCGTATCCAACCGGGACCGATTCAAAAACCGCATCCTCCCTTGTTGGTCGGCGGCAATTCCAGGCGCGCCATCCGCCGCGCCGCGGAACTCGGCGATGGTTGGTGTCCGTTCTTCACTGCGGCGGCGGTGTCCACCACCTCGCGAACCGCGCCCATGACGGACGAGAACGATCTGGCGGAAGGGATCAAATACCTGCACGAACATTCCGAGAAGATCGGCCGGACTCGTCCCCCGATCATTCTCAGCAGCATCAGCTCGTTGAGCGACAAGGACAACGCGGCCGCAATCATCGACAATATAGGCAGGCTGCAGGCAATGGGCGTGAGCGGCGCCGCCGTGCACATCGTCGGGCGCACGCGCGCGGAGTGGTGCGACAATGCCGAGCGGTTCGCCGCGGACGTGCTGACGAAACTGCCGAAGGATTGACCGAAGTCGCCCGATAGGGCGCCTTCAATCGCTCACCTCGTCCACCAATCCCCATGCCAATGCCTCGCGGGCCCGGAGCCGCCGGCCGGTAAGCGCGAGCAGCGCGGTACGTTGGCGCCCGATTCTTTTCGGCAGGGAGACGCAGCCCCCGCTGCCCGGAATCAGGCCGATGCGCAATTCGGGAAGCTGAAAATAGGCATCGCTGCGCGCAATGATGCGGCGGCCGAACGCAGGCAGCTCCATCCCTGAGCCGATGCAGGCGCCGTGCACGCGAAAATCCACGCGCTGCGCGCAGCGGAGCAGGGACAGCGCCGGATTGCGCAGGCTGCGAATGCGGTGCGCGCTCGCAGGATCCGGGCGCTCGCCGAATTCGCTCAAGTCGCCTCCGACGCTGTAGCAACGCCCGATGCCGCTGACCGTTGCGGTGCCGATCGTGGCATCGGCACCGATCAGATCGAAGGCTTCGACCAACGCATCGCGCATGGCGATATTGAGCGCGTTGCGCGCGTGCGGACGGTTCAAACGTATCGACAGCGTGTCACGCTCACGTTCCACGCGAACCGCGGGTCCATCATCCGGGCGCTTGGCGGGGCGCGCATACGCAGCACGCCATGTCATGAACTCGGGCCCGGCTTGCAAGGTGGCGTAGGCGAACGACTCGGCCAGGAGTGCATGCTCCAAGGACTGGCCCTCCGTGATGCGCAGGAGCTGCACGAGGGCAAGGGCCGCGAGCGGCGATCGCGCGCAGGTCCGGGCTATCAACGCGGCTTCCTCGCGCAGCGAAGTACGTGCATCGCAGACGGACAATAGGGCGCTGCAATCCGAATCGGGCGCCAGTGCCACGACCGGGCTGGGTAGATTTCGCAGCCAGCCGCAAAGATGCGCAATTTCCCCCGGCGCCGACGGCGGCGCAACTCCGCGGGTTTGAATGACCAGGCAGCTTCGCTCTTGCGCCAGCCACCAAGTCTCGGGGCTCGGGTAGCGCGACACCGCATCTTGCAGCGCCGGCCAATCGACGACCGCGGCGCAAGACATATTGGATTGAGCGGTCGGCATGCGTTCCGTCCGTTGAGTGGGCGTGTTGTATACTCCAGGTCATTATGCGATAAAGATCCGGTAAATCGACCATGAAAATCCTCATCAAGAAAGTTGCCTGCGTCGGAAATGCCCGATGCGCCGCAGTGTCGGAAGAGCTGTTTCCGCTGGATGACGTCGGTTATATAGCGGTGGAGGAAATCGATGTGCCCCCCGGCAAGGAAGATCTCGCGCGTCGAGGCGCGCGGGCATGCCCGGAGCGCATCATTCGTGTTGAGGAATGAGTCGCGTGCCCCGTGCTTTGCCGCGACTGGATGCGGTTAACCGTCCGTTCTGGACGGGCGGAGCAAACGGCGAATTGAGGTTGATGCGCTGCGCCGACTGCGCCGTCTTCGTCCATCCGCCGCGCCCGATTTGCCCGAAATGCCTATCGGAGAATGTCGCGCCGCAAACCGTGGCGGGGACCGGCGTGATCGATACCTTCACGGTCAACTACCAGAAGTGGCATCCGGCGCTCGAGGTTCCCTTCGTCATTGCGCGGGTTGCGATCGACGGAGCGCCCGGTGTTTACCTCACTACCAACATCGTAGGTTGCCCGGTGGAGGATGTGGAGATCGGCGACCGCGTGTCGGTAAAGTTTCTGCAACAGGGGGAGGTCTATCTGCCCCTGTTTGAAAAGGTGAGCTGACGTGCGGAGCAGCGACATATTCATCACCGGCGTGGGTCAATCCCAGATCGGCATCAGGCTCACTCGTCATCCGCTGTTGCTGACCGTCGATGCGGTTCGCGAGGCCCTGGACGAAGCGGGTCTGACGATCGGGCAAATCGACGGCATATCCACTTATCCCGGCCGCGCGGCGGCGTATCTCGGGTTCTCGCCGGTCGGGGCGGATGAGCTGGTCGATGCACTCGGAATTCGCGCCACTTGGTACGCGGGCGGACTGGAAATTACCTCGCAGCTGGGCGCGGTCGTTGCGGCGGCCGGGGCGATACGCTTGGGTCAAGCCCGGCATGTGATCTGTTATCGCACCGTCTATGAAGCCGCAGCCATGGCCCGCCCGGATGAGTACCCGGTTGCGCGGCGTGATGTCGTCGACGGCTCGTCACAATGGTTCGCGCCATTCAACGCGCTTTCGGCGGTCAATTGGACGGCGCAATATGCGATGCGGCACGTCAAGCGCTACGGACTCACGCGGGAACAACTGGCGCAAATTGCTTTGACCGATCGTGCCAACGCGGCGCTCAATCCGCGCGCGCTGATCCGCGAACCTCTGACGATGGATGAATACATGTCGGCGCGCATGATTTCCTCGCCGCTGTGCCTTTTCGACTGCGACCGCTTCACCGATGCGTCGACCGTGCTGATCGTGTCGGCGGGCGACGCGGTCGATGAAGTAACCTGTACTCCCATTCGCATCGCAGCGATGGCCGGCTCGGTCGAACGCTTGAGTTGGGACCAGGCGGAATGGATGGCCTGCTATCCGACCGGCATCGATCTCTGGAAGCGCACCGATTACAAGCCTGCGGATGTCGACACGGCGCAGCTCTACGATGGATTCAGCTTTCAAGCAGTCGCCTGGCTCGAATCGCTCGGCTTTTGCGGCGTGGGCGAAGGCGGCCGGTTCATCGAGGGCGGCAAGCGTATTGCGCTCGACGGGGAACTGCCGCTCAACACCTTCGGGGGTCAGATCGGCGCGGGTCGGCTCCACGGGTTTGGGTTCGCTCATGAAGCGGTGGTGCAGTTGCGCGGCAAAGGCGGCGCCCGGCAGATCAAGGGCGACCCGCGGGTCGCCGTTTGCGCATCCGGCGGGGGTCCGCTGGCGACCGCTTTGCTGCTGGCGCGGGATTGAACGCATGGATCTCGAGCCGGTCGACCGGTTGCCTGGCTTCAGGCGGCGTTTCCGGGTAACGCCCGCCGCCGGCTGGGTGCGCAGCGAGGTGGAAGACGACTACCACCGCATGAGCGTGACCGTCCATCATGATGGCAAGTCAGCCACCTCGATCGAGCCGAACGTGATGCGGGCCCCTTGGACCACCTGTCCCGGCGCCGCCTCCCAGCTCCAACAAACCTTCACGGGAATCGCGTTGCAGGCCTTCGCCCGCCGCGGCGAGAAGCAGTCCAATTGCACGCACCTGCATGATTTGGCCCTTCTGGCCGCGGCTCATGCCGCGGATATCGAGCCTTTCGTCTACGATGTTCTGGTGAGCGATCCGGTCGACGGCAAACGGCGGGCCGAGTTGCGCCGGGATGGCGTGACGGTGCTGGCCTGGGTCGAGCGTGGTTTCCGATTGGTCGAGCCTGCCGAACTCGCCGGCCTCGAATTCGACAGAATGCGTCCCTGGATCGATTCGCTCGATCCCGCCCGGCAAGAGGCGGCTCGATTGCTGCGCTGGGGCAACATGATCGCCAATGGGCGTATAATCCCGATCGACAAACAGTCCGACGCCAGCCGCATGCCTGCAGGCAGTTGCTATACGTTTCAGCCGCGGAGGGCAACCCAAGCCAGGCGCGTCGGAGCAATACGCGACTTCAGCGTCGGCAACGTGCAGCCACTCGAAGATCACGCATCGGCGCCTTGAAGCCGACGAGCTGGAACATCTTGCCGACGCAACATTGGATCGATTTGGCTCGATGCCGCAAGGAGACTTTATGCAGATGAACGACATGGTGATCGTCAGCGTCGATGATCACATCAGTGAACCGCCGGAAATGTTCGACAAACACCTGTCCGGCGACGACCTGGCGACCGCGCCGAAGCTGCGCACCACCGAAAACGGCACGAACTATTGGGAATACCAGGGCATGAAAATGCCCTCGGTGGGCCTCAACGCAGTCGTGGGCCGCCCACTCGAGGAGTACGGCATGGAGCCGACCGCACTCGAGCAGCTGCGCCGGGGGGTGTATGACGTGAACGCGCGCATCGACGACATGAACGTCAACGGGATAGCCGCCTCTCTCAATTTTGCCAGCTGCGTCGGCTTCGACGGCGGCCGATTCCACAATGCGCCGGACAAGGCAAAGGCCTTGATCCACCTGCGCGCGTACAACGATTGGCATGTCGACGAATGGTGTGGCGCGCACCCCGGCCGGTTCATTCCGTGCGCGCTGCTGCCCACCTGGGACCAGAAAGCCACGGTGGAAGAGGTCGCGCGCATCGCCCACAAGGGTTTCACGGCGGTCTCGATCAACGAGAATCCCACCGTGCAGGGCTTGCCCAGCATCCACAACGAATACTGGGAGCCGCTGTGGAAAGCCGTGACCGATCACGACATCGCCATCTGTCTGCACATCGGTGCCGGTAATCCCGCCCCGCACGCGTCGATGGAATCGCCGATCGAAGCATGGATAACCACCATGCCGATGTCGATATCCACGGGCGCCGCCGACTGGCTGCACCTCGAGGCGCTGGAGCGCTATTCGACCATGAAGATCGCGCTGTCCGAGGGCGGCATAGGCTGGATACCCTATTTTCTGGAACGCGCGAATTTCAGCCACGAGCGTCACAAGGCATGGACGCACTCGAGATTCAGGGGCACGAAGCCGAGCGAAGTGTTCCACAAGCACTTTCTGACCTGCTTCATCGACGATGCGTTCGGCTTGAAGAATCTCGATTCTCTCAACGAGGACCTGGTCGCGTATGAATGCGACTACCCGCATTCCGACAGTCTGTGGCCCAATGTGCCGGAACATTTGTGGAAATCCCTCACGCCTCTCACCGACGCGCAGATCGACAAGGTCACGCACTTGAACGCGATGCGCTTCTTCAACTTCGATCCGTTCGTACATCACAAGCGTGAGCAGTTGACGGTGGGCGCGTTGCGGGCCAAAGCGGCGGCCGACAAGGTCGACGTCACACCCCGCTCCTACGGCGGTGCCGCGCCGCTTGCCGAAGGCGAGGAACCGCGCGTGGTCACGTCCGGCGATTTGATGAAGATGTTTTCTCATCATTCGAAGGCGGCCTGAGGTGAAGCCGGGTACAAAACTGAAAAGCGTCGTGTGCGACACCGAAGTGATGGTGATTCGCGGAGGCGATGCCGTGGTCGAATGCGGCGGTGCGCCGATGGCCGAGGAACGGCCCGCCGAGCGCAAGGCGGTCGCGCCGGCATTTGCAGACGGGACAAAAATCGGCAAGCGCTATGTCGATGCCGCGGGCACGCTGGAACTGCTGTGCGTGAAGCCGGGCAAGGGATCGCTATCGATGGGCGGAGTGGCGCTTGTTCTCAAAGAGGCCAAGCCCTTGCCCTCGTCGGACTGACGGCGACCCGATGAATATCTCGCTGTTTCTGCAAATGGCGGCGGATGCCGAACCCGACAGGATCGGCTTGGTTTGCGGCGGCCGGCGCTGGTCCTACAGCGCGCTCATCGGTGCCGCGCGAGGCGCCGCGCACGGGATCTCCAAAAGCGGATGCCAGCACGTTGCGCTGCTCGATGAAGGAAGCGAGGCGGCGGCAATTGCATTGTTCGGCGCCGCCATCGCGGGCATCCCCTATGTTCCGCTCAACTATCGTCTCGCGGACGCGGATCTCGCCGCGTTGCTGAAGCGCATTGCTCCGGCCTACATCGTGGGCGACGTCGATCGGATCGCGCGCCTGAATCCGGAGGGCGCACATGCGGCCCGCACCCGGATGGCGTTCATTGCTGAGGCGGAAGCTGCCGCCGGGAGCACGCACCCCGAGGAGCCCGGCGACGGTATCGCAGTTCAGATCTTCACCAGCGGCACCACTGCGGCGCCGAAGGCCGCGCTGCTGCGCCACTCCAATCTCGTCGCCTACATTCTGGGAGCGGTCGAATTCGGGTCCGCGCTGCCCACCGAAGCGGCGCTGGTCAGCGTGCCGCCGTATCACATTGCCGGCATAGCAGCATTGCTGAGTTCGGTATACGCCATGCGCAAAATCCTGCTGCTGCCGTCGTTCGATCCGGACGCCTGGCTCGCCTTGGCCGCATCGGAGCGCGCCACCAGCGCGTTCGTCGTGCCCACCATGCTGGCGCGGATCATCGCGCGTCTGGATGCAGGCGCGTCGGCCGACCTTTCGGCCCTGCAGGCCGTTGCTTACGGCGGCGGGCGCATGCCGCTGGAATTGATCCAGCGTGCGCTGGATCTGTTTCCGAATACGAGTTTCACGAACGCCTACGGCCTCACGGAAACCAGCTCGACGATTGCTTTGTTGGGACCTGAGGAGCATCGGGCGGCGCACCGGTCCAAGGACCCCGATGTTCGCGGCCGTCTGGCATCGGTCGGCCGCGTGCTGCCTTCGGTGGAAATCGAGATCCGCGATGAACAGGGCCGCGCGCTGCCCCGCGGCGAGCGGGGCGAGATCTACGTGCGCGGGGACCAGGTGTCGGGGGAATACCGCGAGCGCAAAGCCCTGGATTCCGAGGGTTGGTTTCCGACGCGCGACGCCGGCTGGCTGGACAGCGAAGGGTATCTCTTCCTTGGAGGGCGCACCGACGATGTGATCGTGCGCGGGGCGGAGAATATTTCGCCGGGCGAAATCGAGGATGTACTCGTGTCGCATCCGGCGATCGCCGAGGCGGCAGCGGTGGGGATTCCCTCGGCGGAATGGGGCGAGGCCGTCGGCATCGCCGTTGTCGCGCGATCCGACGAGGCCGTGCCCGAAGCGGATGAGTTGCGCGCATTGATCAAGAACCGCCTGCGTTCCTCGCGGGTGCCCGAGCGAATCCTCTTCTTGAAGGCGCTCCCATATAACGAAATGGGAAAGCTGTTGAGACGGGAGATACGCAATTTGTTCAAGAACTGACCAGGTGCCAAGCAATCGCCATTCCATTCGCTGATTGCGCGGACAGGCTGCTGCGCGGGCTCGCGCAGCGGACGGCATCGGCCGCCATAGCTGGAATCAACGGCGCGACGCTGCTCTACGAACGTGCAATGTTGGCGAATTGGGCGATTCCGGGTCGAGTATCGGCGGGCGGGGGGTGCCGCTTGTACGATGCCGTGGGCGACGTTGTCGCGCTGAGCCTCGCCCGCCCCGACGACCGTGATTTACTGCCTGCGCTGTTCGAGACGGACGAATTGGATGCGCGCGACGATCGGGCCATCGCTGCGCTGATCGGGAAGTGCGATGCCGGTGCGCTGGTCATGCGCGGCCGTTCAATGGGCTTGAGTGTCGCGCTGGAGCATGAAATGCCGCCTGTCCCCGCCAGCTTGGGTGCGAAACTCGCCGAGGGAACACCCGCCGGCGATGACGCGGGCTCAGGCAAGCCGCGGCGCGCGCCGAGAATCCTCGATCTTTCCGCGCTGTGGGCCGGCCCGCTTGCCGCGCATCTTCTCTGGTTGGCGGGCGGCGATGTTGTAAAGGTGGAAAGCCGAACGCGGCCCGATGCAATGCGCCAGGGAGACGGGCGCTTTTATGCGTTGCTGAATCAAGGCAAGGCCAGCGTGGTACTCGATTTCGCGGATGCCGGCGACCACCGGGCGCTGCTGGCACTGATCGCCGCATCCGATATCGTGATCGAAGCCACGCGGCCGCGTGCGCTGATGCAGCTCGGCATCGACGCGGCGCGGATCGTCGCCATGTACCCGGGCCTGGTGTGGGTAACGATCACCGGCCATGGTGCGCAGGGCGAGGCGGCGAATTGGGTCGGCTTTGGCGACGATTGCGGTGTAGCCGGCGGCTTGAGCGCGGCGCTGCGCGCCGTCACCGGGCGCACGGGCTTCGTCGGTGATGCCATCGCCGATCCGCTGACCGGCATCGCCGCCGCGCTGCTGGCGTGGAACTGTTGGCAGACTCGGCAGGGGGGACGCTTCGGACTTGCATTGAGCCAGGTCGCTGCGCACTGCCTCGAGCAGGCGCGTGCGCACGATCCTGCGGCCTTGTCGGCCGGCTTGGCTGCTTGGAGCGCCGCAATCGGCAGGCCCTTCCCGGCTGTCCAGCAGAGGTCGATCGGTCCTGTGGCAGCTCTCGGCGAGCACACGCGGTCGCGTCTCGCTGGCTGCTAGTTGGCGCCGCTGACCCGCATCAGGGCGCCGCCCGCGGCGGCGGATTTTCGGATGGCGTCGATGACCTGCATGCAGGCGACACCATCCGCAAAGGTTGCGACGGGTACGGTGGGCGAGGGCGTTTCGCCGGAAATGGCCCGGTACCAAGCCTCGCAGAGCCGAATCGCCGGCGGCAACTCGATGTGCAGGTAGGGCTTGCCGGGATCATCGCTCGGCGGCACCAGCGGCAGGGACAGCTCCGGCGGCATCGCCAATTTCCGCGTGCCTTCGCGGTTAGACAGCCATACGCCGTCATTCTCCAAGGACAACGTGCCGCGATTGCCCGCCACGCGGCTCATGGCGGCAAAATTGCCCCACGCGCCGCCGGTTTGCATCAAGACACCCTCGGCGCCATTCACCATGCTGAAACGCAGTAAATACGAGTCTTCGGCAACTCCGGTACGGTCGGAGAGGATCGGCAGTGCCGCGCTCAAAGATGAGAAATCGCCGAGCCACGTGCGGATCATGTCGATCATGTGCGAGCCGGATGCCCCCAGCCAACCGCCGCCGGCCTCCTCATCGAACCACCAGGACGGCCGCTTGGCGTCCGGACTGGCGACCAGCCCCGTATATTGCGTTATCGAAATCAAGCCGGGATCGCCGATGAGCCCATCGGCAATGGCGCGCGCAATCACGATTCGATCCGGCATCATGCGGAACTGATTGCCCACGAGATGCACCACACCGGCTCGAGTGGCCGCGGTCAACATCCCGTATGCCTCTAGAGCGTCCTTGGCGAAAGGCTTTTCGCAAAGCACATGGCAACCGCGAGACAAAGCCGCATGCACGAGCGCCGCGTGCGTATGCGGCGGCGATGCTATTGCGACCGCGGCTGCGCCGGTTGCGCCGATAGCGTCATCCAGGTCGGTGAACGCGCGTGCTACTCCGCTGCTCTGCGCCCGTTCCTGCGTTCGGGCAGCATCGGCGCCGACCAGTGCAACGACGCGAAACCCGGCGGCACGCAACGCCGGAACGAGAACCCGCAAGCCATGTCCCGTGCCCACGACCAGCGCGGGAATTCGGGTTCCATCCATTAGAACGGTAGGTTGTAGAGCTTGACCGCATTGGTCTCCAGGACCTTTTTTCGCACGCTGTTGTCGTAGCGGCCGAGCGTGTCGACGATATGCTCCTGAACGCCCGGATACAGGGACGTGGGATGGGGAAAGTCCGTTTCGAACAGCACCTTGTCGACGCCCACGGTCTCGAGCAGCAACTTGGGCCCGACCTCTTCGAACCAATACGTGACCCAGAATTGATCGCGGAAGTAATCCCATGGCCGGCGCTGCAGCATCTTCGATTTGCTGGGCAGCATCTCGTCGAACTGGTGTTCCAGCGCCTCGAGGGCGAACGGTACCCAGCCCATGCCGCTTTCGATGAGTCCTATCTTGAGTTTGGGATGACGGTCGAGACGTCCGCTGACGATCCAGTTGCCCAGCGTCGCTGCATTGCCGATCGAATACATCGTCGCGACCACGGACAGGGTCTGCTCGAACGCAAAGCCTTCCCAGGTGAGCGCATTGGGATCGATCGCCGCGTTCAGGTGGAAATTGATGGGCACGCCGCGGTCGGCACACATCTCGAGGAGCGGGGTCCAGTAATCCTGAAGGAAGGAAGGAAGCTTCAGGCGTTCCGGCGTATCCGGGAGTACGAAGCCCTTGATCCCCATATCGATGCATCGGCGCGCTTCGGCTTCCATCGCCGCTTTGTCCCACAAGGGCAGATGGCCAAGCGTGAACAGTCGCTGGCCGGATTCTTGCTGCCGTTCCGCGGCGGCATCGTTGTAGATTTTGATCACGGCCACCGCAAGTTCGTTGTCCCCGAGGGACATCAGCGACCCGGCTTGCGTGACCCCCGAATTCTGATAGCAAATTTGCGCATACACGCCCATGTCATCCATGGCCTGAAGGCGCGCCTTCGTGTCATGCGCGCTCTTGTGGCCTTCGTCGATGGTCGGGAAGGCTAAACGGCCCAGCAATTTGTTGTTGTTGGTGGCAATGACATTGCCGCCCAATGTCCCGAAGTCGCGCTCGCCCACGAACCACCGGTCGACGCCCTTGACCCGGCGAACCGTCGGAACCTTGCTTCTAAGACTTGCCGGGGCACGCGAGGTGAAAAGGTCCGGAGCCTCCGTGATATGGGTATCGCAATCGACGATCTTGATGCCCTGCAAACTTGGATGCAGTCCCTTCGATGCGGCCGCGTAGTCGACGGTCCGGACGACGCCGCCCGGCGTATAGCCGTCGGCGGACCAGTATTTGCGCGCTGCGCTTGCTAATTCTGCGGTGTCATCGGCCATAACTCGCTCCGGTTCGTACGGAATCGATAACTTTCGCATGGGTAAGCCGCAGGTTCAATCCGCGCCGGCTTGCCTTTGATTTCTCTGACATTTCCGAGGCGGTTGTGATTTGTCTAACTAGTAATTACTATTTATATCCGCGCAGGGGGCATGCGTATTTCGAGGCGCATGGCGCAGTTCTTCCGAGGATCCGATGGATAAATGCATCGTTGTGACCGGCGCAGGTTCCGGCCTGGGACGCGCATTGGCGCGACGTCTGGCGGCCGATGGCAATGCGGTCATTTTGTTCGGCCGCACCCGCGCGACTCTCGATTCGGTGGCTGGCGAATTAGGGGCGCGGTGCAAGGCGATCGTTTGCGACGTTGCGAACGCCGACTCGGTGCGCTCGGCCTTTGCCGGGCTGGCCGCGCATCACCCGAAGATCGATGTGCTGATCAACAATGCCGCGATCTATCAGCCGTTCTTCGTCAAGGATGCCACCGACGCGCAAATCACCGCGGCCGTAATGACCAATTTTACGGGGCCGATCTATTGCTCGCGCGCGGCGATCCCCATGATGGGTAAGGGCGGTCACATCATTAACATAAGCAGCGAGACCGTGATATTGCCCCATGCCATGTTCTCCCTCTACCAAAGCAGCAAGGCGGGCCTCGAGCGGTTCACCGCAGCCCTGCATGCGGAATTGGAACCGCAAGGCATCCGAGTCACCATCGCGCGCGCGGGCCAAATGATGGATGCCGATTCGAAGTCGCCCGCCGACGGCGCGCTTGCGCGCCGTTTCGCGGAAGAAAATCTGAAAAGAGGCCTGGATCTTCGCACGCGGCCCATCAGCAGTTTCAATTCCGTCGCGGAAGTGCTGCGCATGCTGGTTCGTCTTCCCGATGACGTGAATGTGCCGCTGATCAGCCTCGAAGCGCGCCACCCGTGAAGCCCGGACACGCCAATCTCCAGTACCCAGAAGGAATTCGAGTGATACTTCCCGAAGCCAAGCTCTATATCGATGGCGTGGTGCGGCGAGCCGCGAACCAGAAGACTTATGACAGCATTGGTCCCTGGACCGGCGAACCGGTCGGCAAGGCGGCCGATGCAACCGCGGACGACGTGAACGTGGCGATCGCCGCTGCGCGCCGCGCCTTCGATTCGACGGATTGGTCCACCAATCACGCGCTGCGTTTCAATCTGGTCAAGAGATTGTATGAATTATTGCTGGCGAACCACGACCGCATGGCCATGATTTGCCGGCATGAAGGCGGTTCGGCCATGGCGGCGATTCAGCGTGCACAAGTCACCATGGCGATGGATTGCTACAAAAGTTTGCTGGACCTGTTCCCTCAGGTTCGCTGGTCAAAAGATTACGGTGAGGCGGGGCCGGCGCAATATCGAAGTCATCGCAAAGTCGTGTACGAGGCCATCGGCGTCGTTGGCGCGATCACGCCCTGGAATGTCCCGCTGTATGTCGACGTCGGCAAGGTGGTGCCGGCTTTGTTGGCGGGATGCACCGTCATCCTCAAGCCGGCGCCCAATACGCCGGGAATCGGTGCGCTCTTCGGCGAGCTCGCATGCGAGGCAGGTTTTCCCGCGGGCGTGCTCAATGTGGTGACCGGCGCCGACCCCGTAATGGCGGGAGAAATGCTGGTGACCGATCCGCGCGTGGATCTCATCAGTTTCACGGGCTCGACCGCGGTCGGAAAACGAATCATGGAAAAGGGTGCGGCCACGCTGAAGCGGGTGTTCCTCGAATTGGGCGGCAAGTCGGCGAAAATCGTGCTCGACGATGTGCCGAACTTTGCGCAGGAAATCGCCTCATCGCTGCTCGTTTTTCATGCCGGGCAGGGTTGTGCCGTGCAGTCGCGGCTGCTCGTATCGCGCAAGCGCTACGCGGAAGCGGTGGAAATTTTGCGGCAAGCTTATGCAGCCTACGGCGAGAAGTGGGGTTCTTTCGACGATCCGTCGCACCTGATGGGCCCGGTGATATCCAAGAAGCAGATGGAACGCGTGAAGAGCTACATCGACCTCGGCGTGCAGGAAGGCGCCACGCTGCTCGCCGGCGGGAAACTGCGGCCGGACAAGGGCAAGGGCTGGTTCGTCGAACCCACCTGCTTCGTCGATGTCACCAATGACATGCGCATCGCTCGGGAAGAGATCTTCGGACCGGTGCTGGTCGTCATTCGCTATGAGGACGAGGAGGATGCCATCCGTATCGCGAATGACAGCGATTATGGGTTGTCGGGCGGCGTTTCCTCGGGCGATCTGCAGCATGCGCTGCACATCGCGACGCGGATCCGTGCGGGTTCGATCAGCGTCAACGGCGGCATGTGCATCGCCGGCGACCTTCCCTTCGGCGGATACAAGGCCAGCGGCGTCGGCCGGGAGTGGGGCGTGGAAGGAATCGAGGAGTTTCTCGAAGGCAAAGTAATCGCCTGGCGCGTTTGAACGTGGCTACGCAGGGCATGCTCGCGCCGGCTAAATTGCCGCCGTCATTCGATCTCGCACGGAAGGTGGCCATCGTCACGGGAGGCGCGAGCGGCATCGGCACCGGCATTGCAGCCCTGTTGGCCGAAGCCGGCGCCACCGTCGTGATCGCAGACCGCGATGTCGAAGCAGCGCGTCGCGAAGCCGATGCGCTGAGGCAAGCGGGCAGGCAGGCGGGCTTCGTCCGTGTCGACCTGGCCGACGAGGCTTCCATCGTATATGCCTGCGCGCACATCGTCGCCGAATACGGTGCACCGTGGATCCTCGTGAACAATGCGGGAATCCAGGATCGAGAGTTGTTGCTGGAGGGAACAGCTGCGGAGTGGGACCGGATGAACGCGGTCAATGGGCGCGGACCTTTCCTCATGACCCGCGAAGTTGCGCGAGCGATGATAAAGGCCGGGCAGGGCGGACGCATCGTCAACATCGCCACGGCTGGCCTGCAAGGCTCCATCGTCAAGGGTCTTGCGAGCTACGTGGGTTCCAAAGGCGCATTGCTCGGCCTGAGCCGCGCGAGCGCATTCGAACTCGCTGAGCACCAGATCACGGTGAATTTGGTGCTGCCCGGCGGAGTCGGAACTCCCGGTGCGATCGGGGCAAAGGGGCCGCCGGTCGAAGGACCCGCACGCAGACGACCGCCGCTCGGAATCTGCGAGCCACGGGACATAGCCGCCGCCGTGTTCTTCTTCGCATCGCCCGCGGCGCGTTACATCACCAATCAGATCGTGGCCGTCGACGGCGGCTTTTCGGTTACCTGATCTTGACGCTCATGTACGGCCGATCCTCCATAAATCATTGCCTGTCTGTGACAGGAAGAGGGTAAACACATGTTCTCGATGCGCTTCGATCTACGGGTGCCGCGCATGACGCCGGCGCAAATCTCGGATGAGTACCGCACTGCCATCGAAATGGTTCGGTGGGCCGACGACAAAGGCTGCACGACGGTCGGCGTATCCGAACATCATGCGGCGGCGGATGGCTACATTCCCTCGCCACTGGTGCTGGCCTCGGCAATGGCAGCCGTCACCAATAAGGCACGCATCCTGGTGGGTGCCGCGTTGCTGCCGATGTACGACCCCGTTCGCCTCGCAGAGGACATGATCGTGCTCGACCATATCAGCAGCGGGCGGGTGAGTTACGTTTTCGGTATCGGCTACCGGCCTCAAGAATATCAACTCTACGGGCTCGACTTCAGCAAACGCGGTGCCATTGCCGACGCGAAGCTGGCAAAGCTGCTGGAAACATTGCGCGATGCGTCGAGCACCGGCGTTGCTCCGCGCATCACGCCGCCTTCCTTCACGCCGGGGCGCCCCGCCATCGCCTGGGGCGGCGCGAGCAAGGCGGCCGCCCGCCGCGCAGGCCGCAACGGGCTCGGGTTCTTCGCTCAGATCGATACGCCGGGTTTACGCGAAGCCTACGTCGATGCCGCCCGTGAGGCAGGCTTCGAGCCGGGCTTGTGCGTACTGCCTTCCCGCGCCGTACCGGGGACGGTGTTCGTGAATGACGATCTCGATGAAGGGTGGCGCGAGGTGGGACCCTACCTGTTGGCGGACGCAACCATGTACGCCGAGTGGAACAAGGATACGGGCCACGATACGGTCAACTTGTCGACGGGCAGGACCATCGATGAGCTGCGCGCCGAAGGCGCGGCCCATCGCATGGTCAGCATCAGCGAAGCGATCGAATCGGCGCGGCGCTGGGGGCGGTTGCCTCTCAATCCGCTGTGCGGTGGCTGCCCGCCGAATATCGCGTGGCGTTATCTCAAGAGAGCGGTAGACGAAGTGGTTCCCGCGTTACGGGCGAGTGCATGATATGCAGATGTACATCGGCCGTGGGGCCGTGCCATTCTTGGCGGCGAGGTTGCCGGTTCAACCGGTTGCCCTGAAGGAGTAAGCGATGAATCTTGTGTTGCCAAATGACAGCCGTCAGATACTGGAAATGTTCGAGCGATTTTTCGACACGGAGTCGAGCGCGCCGCGCGTGCGCGCCGCCGAGCCGATCGGCTTCGATCCAGCCCTGTGGCGCGAACTCGTTTCGCTCGAGGCACCTTTCATGCGCTTGGCGGCGAGCGCCGGCGGCGGCGGCATGGGCCTGTTCGACGCCTGCTTGATGATGGAGCAGGCGGGCCGCCGGCTGGCCTCAGCACCTCTTGCCGAGTCGGTGGTGGCGGTGCGCATCTTGGGTGAACTTGGAGGCGACGTTGCGCTGCGCTGGATCGACAGGATCCGGGATGGAAAGACGGTGCTCACCATGGCCCTGCACCCCGTGCAGCCCGGCGAAGCGCAGTTCGTTCCGGGCGGCGCGGTGGCTCAGGCCATACTGACTTTCGACGGAAAGACCGTGGCGATCGAGACTCCTGCGGCCGCGCTCCCCGCGCCCGCGACTCTCGGCGGCGCGGCGATCGGAGTATTCCATCCCGCCCAAGGCGAGCGTCAGGTCATCTCCAGCAGTGCCGACGCCGGGCGCATCTGGTCCGCCGGCATCGAGGAATGGAAGCTGCTCACTTCCGCCGCACTCATCGGGCTCGCGCGCGAGGCGCTGGCAATGGCCGCCGCTTATGCCCGCGAGCGAATTGCCTTCGGTCAGCCGATCGGCGCCAACCAAGGCATCGCGCATCCGCTCGCCGATGACGTGATAGACGCCGACGGCGCCGCGATGCTGCTGTGGTGGACATTGCGAGCGATCGCCGACGGCCATGCGGATGCAGCGGCGACCGTGCCGATGCTGTTCTGGTGGACCGTGCGCACCGCGACGCGCTGCGTGGCCCACTCGCTGCACACCTTCGGAGGCTACGGCCTCTGCAACGAGTATGACCTTCAGCTGTATCATCGGCGTGCCAAAGCTTGGGCGTTGCCCTTGGGCGATCCACGCGCCGAATTGATTCGGGGCGGACGTCGGTTGCTGCTGGGAGAGGCTGCCTCCTTGCCGGACGTGGGGACGGTCGAAATAAACTTCGATCCGCCGGCCGGGGGGCAGGAGCTTGCCGCCGAAACGCGCGCCGTGTTCAAGAGCATCCTCGATCCGGCAAAGCACAATCTGCGCGACCACAACTTCGAATCCCACGATTGGGAGGTGCATCGTGCCCTCGGCAAGGCGGGCCTTCTCTATCCCGATTGGCCGGTAAAGTGGGGTGGACGCGGCGCCGATGCGGATGCGACCCGCGCCAGCCTGACGGTATGGCAGGAGGTGGGCTATGCCGGTCTGCCGCGCAGCACGACCGCGATGATTGGACACATCGTCCAGAAATTCGGCCGGCCCGAACTGCAGGAAGAAGTATTGCTGCGTATGGGCCGCGGTGAGATCAGCGCGTGCCTCGGTTATACGGAGCCCTCCGGCGGGTCGGACGTGTTTGCGGCGAAAACGCGTGCAGTGCGCGACGGCGACGGCTGGGTCATCAACGGCCAAAAGATGTTCACATCGGGCGCCGAGCTCGCGAGCTACGTCATCCTCATCACACGCACGGATCCGGATGCGCCGAAGCACAAGGGCATTACCGTGTTTCTGGTGCCGCTCGACCGCCCCGGCATAGAGATCCGTCCGGTCCATACCTTCATGGATGAGCGCACGAACGCAACCTTCTATCAGGATGTGCGCATCGAGGATCGTTATCGTCTCGGCGAAATCAATGGCGGGGCGAAGGCGCTGGCGGCAGCGCTCACGATGGAACAGGGTGGGGGCTACTACCATCTGCTGATTCGCGAGATGGCGGACACGGTGGCCGAATGGGCCCGCGGCAAAAAGCGCAACGGCCGGCCGCTGATCGAGGATCCCGACGTACTGGCGCGCCTCGCCCGGGCCTGTGTCGAGGCCCGGGTCTCCGAGGTGCTTTCCGGGCGCGTGCTGGGGACCCGCCTGGCCGGGCAGACGGATCTGGCCTTCGGGCCCGCATCGAAAGTCTTCTCGACCGAGGCCTTCATCACCAATTCCGCCGACCTGCTGGACCTTTCTGCTCCCGAGTCATTGCTGCGAGGCAAGCAGGGGCTGGGGTTGGTGGAGAAGGGTTATCGCCACTCGACGGCAACAACGATTTATGGCGGCACCAGCGAGGTACTGCGCAGCATGGTTGCCGAACGGCGACTTGGTTTGCCGCGAAGCCGGGCCTGATCCGCGGACGGCGAGATATGGGTCCGACGGCGCTTGACGACTTCAAAGGGCTGCTCGACTGGCCTCGGCTGAGCGAATGGCTCGCTGCACAGGATCTTCCCGGATCCGGTCCGGCGACGAGCGTAAGGAAGTTGCCCGGCGGCCTGCAGAACAATGTATTCCTGATCGAGCGCGGTGCGGCGTCCCTGGTGTTGCGCCGGCCGACGAGGCACCTGCGTCCCAACAGCAACGAGACGATGCTGCGCGAGGCGCGGGTTCTCGGAGCGCTCAGGGGCAGCGCCGTGCCTCATCCTGAGGTCTACGCCGTGTGCTCCGACGAGACGGTGATCGGTGCCTGCTTTTATATAATGGAGGCGCTGGAGGGTTTCTCGCCGAGCGGCGAACTCCCCAAGGAATACTCCGATGATCTCGCCTGGCGCCGCGCGATGGGCGGGGAACTGGTGGGCGCAGCCGCCGCGCTCGGTTCGATCGTCCCGCAAAAGGTCGGGCTCGAAGGATTCGGCAAGCCCGAGGACTGGCACGCGCGCCAGGTATCGCGCTGGCGCTCGCAACTCGAAGGTTATCGTGCCATGCCGAATTACGACGGCTCTCTGCCGTTCGTCGATGAGGCGGGCCGCTGGCTATCGGACAATCTACCGCGCGACCGGCAGATAGGTCTCATTCATGGCGATCTGCAATTTGCCAATGTGATGTTTTCGCGGCGTGCGCCGCGCATTTCGGGCGTGGTTGACTGGGAACTCGCCACGCTCGGCGATCCGCTGCTCGATCTGGGATGGATCCTGGCAAGTTGGTGGGAAGAGGGCGACCCGGAAGGCAAGCGGCCATTGGTCCGGCCATGGCAGGGCTTCCTCTCTCGCGCCGAACTCGTGCACCGCTATGCGGAAATCAGCGGCAGGGACCTTCAGGCCATGCCGTGGTTTTTTGCACTGGCGTGCTACAAGCTGGCCTGTCTTCTCGAGGGCACGTTTGCGCGCTCCAAAGCCGGTCAGGTTCCCGCCGACATCGGGGAGCAGGTGCACGCCTACGCAGTCTGGCTGTTGAGCAAGGCCATGCAGATCATTGCGGATTGATGCCGTGAGCGGCTGCGATCTGTCCGGCAAGGTGGCCGTCGTGACCGGCGGCAGCCGGGGCCTTGGGCTTGAAATCGTCCGGGCTCTGTCGCGCGCGGGCGCCACGGTGGCAGTTGCAAGCCGCAAGCACAGCGCCTGCGATGCCGTGGCCGCGGAACTCATTGCCTCGGGCCGAGACGCATCGGCGCATGCATTCGACGCCGCAAGCTGGCAGGACTGCAACCGCCTGCACGCCGAGGTCACGGAACTATGGGGAGGAGCGCATATATTGGTCAACAACGCCGGAATGTCTCCCATCGCCCCATCGTCGCGGGAAACGAGCGAACAGCTGTTCGACAAGATCATCGCGGTGAATCTCAAGGCTGTGTTCCGGCTCTCGGCGCTCTTCGGTGAGCAGATGCGCAAAGCGGGCGCTGGTTGCATCGTCAATATTTCTTCGAGCGGCTCGTTGCGGCCACGGCCGAACTTTGCGCCGTATGCAGCCGCCAAAGCGGGTTTGAATGTGCTGACCGCGACGTTCGCGCAGGAATTCGGCCCGGCGGTGCGCGTCAATACGGTGATGCCGGGACCGTTTCATACCGGCGCCACCAGCGCATGGTCCAAATCCGAGGAGTTCACCTCGCATGCAAAGCGAACGCTGCCATTGGGGCGTGCGGGCGAACCGTCTGAGATAGCAGGTGCCGTGCTATACCTGGTGAGCGATGCCGCCTCCTTCACCACCGGCGCATGCCTCAGCGTCGACGGCGGACATAGCGTCGGGATTTGAGAAAAGGGTCAGCGAGGCTGCATCCGAATGGCGCCGTCCAAGCGCACCGTTTCGCCGTTGAAATAGCCGTTGCGGATGATTTCCAGCGCGAGACTGGCATATTCATCCGCATATCCTAAGCGCGGCGGGAACGGAACCATCGCGCCAAGCGACTCGAGCATCTGCGGAGTGGCACGCGACATGGCCGGCGTATTGAAGATTCCCGGCTGAATGGTGTTGACGCGAATGCCTTCGCGCGCAAGATCGCGGGCGATGGTCAGCGTCATTCCGACGATGGCGGCCTTGGCGGCCGAATAGGCGGCCTGTCCCATCTGACCTTCGGTTGCCGCGGCGGATGCGGTGTTGACCATGGCCCCGCGCTCACCGTCGATCGGCTCGAGCGTCATCATGCCGGCCGCGGAGCGGGTGAGGCAGCGAAACGTTCCCACCGTGTTGAGGCGCAACACCCACTCGAATTGGTCGGAGGGGAAGATCTTGATCTCACCGGTCTTTTTGTCGCGCCGGGCGGTCACGATCGCATTGCCGCCGCCCGCACAGCACACCAGCGCGCGTTCCTGACCTTGCTTTGCGCGTGCCTTGGCGAAGGCCGCATCGACGCTTTCATCGCTCAGAACGTCGCATTGGCAGAAGGTCGCACCGGTCTCGGCGGCCGCCTTTTCGCCCGTTTCAGGATTGAGGTCGAAAATCGCAACGCTCGCCCCTGCCAGGCGCAGCGCCTGCACGGTCGCCAGCCCCAGTCCCGAAGCGCCGCCCGTCACGACGGCGGCAAGCGAGGAATCGATCTTCATGAGTCTGTCCAGATGGTGGGGTGGCCGACCTTTGCTGTCAAGGGAACCGCAGGCCGTGCTGCCGCGGCGGCTGCATGTTCCTCAGCCTAGCGCGGGCGGCACCGCGTCCGCACCGCGTCACACTTCCCCGTCGTTCCTTCGATGTGACGTTTGCGCGCCGCGGCCACATTGCGCGATATATGGTCGAGCAGCTCGTTGAGCTGCGTTACGTTCTCGTCGCTCAGTCCCTTGAAGAACTCTTGCTCCTGAAGTCTTGCGACTTCTCCCAATCTGTCGAGCACGGGTTTGGCGGCGGGAGTCAGATACACGCGGTAGCCGCGGCGATCGCTCGGATTCTCGCGCCGCTCGAGATAGCCGCTGGCGCAAAGACGATCGATGAGCCGGCCGGCCACGACCTCGCTCATCTCGAGCGCTGCTGCGATGGTGCGCTGTGTTTCACCGGGTTGGCGTGCGACAGCCACGATCAAGGTCCACTTGGCACGCGTCATGCCGACACCCTTGACGCCATGATCGAAGCCCAACCGCATCTGGCGGGCGAGCACGAACAGCTTCAAGGTTATCGATCTCTTCGTATTATCCGGATGCGAAATGGCCAGCCCCCTTGTTGCAAGTCGACTCCCCCATGATGTTCACGGAGTTGTTCATGGAGTATAGAGGCTGATGGACTCGCCGCGTGGATCAGGCGTCTCGGCGCGCCAGCGCACGGAGCCGAGCGGCCTCTCCAGCCTCCGGCGCACCCGGCTGCCCGGCGTGGTTGGGGCATGAAAGGCATCGACGGCCGATTGCAGCTCTCGATCTGCGTGGGTGATACGGCTCCTCTGGCGGATATAGTCCCCCCAGGTGGGGTAGTGAAAACGCTCGGTCCAAAGCGCGACGTCGGAGATGTCGCGCGCGATCGACCATTCGAAGGCGCCGTTTCGCGATCGCGCGCCTTGCATCTTGAGCATGGTGCCGTAGAACTGCCGGGCTTCGTCGGGGTTTACGCGATAGTCTATTTCGATGACGATGGGGCCGCTGCGCGCCGTGATGCCAAGGGCGACCTCCGGTTCGTGGCCGAGTTCGATCACTTCGACCTCGGTCGAGGAGACCTGCGGCATCGGAAAGAGCAGGCCGATCAACGGCCATAGAATGAGCGTGGTACCGGAGGCGAGCAGCGCACCCGCGATCCCCCAATGCGCGGCCACATGTCCCCAGATCCACGCGCCCAGCGCGATGCCTCCGGTGAGCGACGACTGGAACCACGTGAGGGCGCGTGCCGCGACCCAGCGCGGCACGGACAATTGCACGCCGACGTTGAGCAGCGCGATCATCAGCATGTTGGTGCCTCCGGCCACCGTCATCGCCGCCGTCACCGCGGCAAGACTACGGCTCAAGCCGACGATCAAGACCATGCATCCGGAGACGATGGCACACCAGCGCACCGCGTGTTCACCCGTCAAGCGCTCGCGAGCCTTGCCGAGAAGCAGGGCGCCCCCGACCGCACCGACGCCGGTGGCGCCGAGAAGCAGGCCGTAGCTCCCGGCGTTGCCGCGGAGCAGATCGCGCGCAATGAGCGGCATCAGCGCCGTGGTCGCGGCGGTCGTCAACCCCAAAGTGAAAGCGCGGATCATCACGTTGCGGATCGGCGGCGAGTGAATCGCGTAGCGGGCTCCCGAGACGATGGCTCGGTCCATTCTTTCCGGCGGAAGGCGTGGGGGCAAATGCTTGCGGCGCCACAGCAGGAAAGCACCGATCAAGGGTAGATAGAACAGCGAGTTGACCGCGAAAGCAGCGGTGGCGCCGGCTGCAATGACGATCATGCCGCCCAAGGCCGGACCAAAGCTGCGGGCGATGTTGTAGCTGATCGAACTCAAGGCGATTGCAGCGGGCAGATGATTGGGCTGTACTTGTTCGATGACCGAGGCTTGCCAGGCCGGGCTATAGAGCGCAACACCCGCGCCGATCAGGGAACAAGAGGCGAGCAGCACCCAGGGCGTGGTCAAGCCGAGCGCCGAAATCACGCTGAGAGTTGCCGCACAGATCGTCGCAAAGCCGAGCCCGACCAATGCAATTTTGCGCCGATCGAACATATCGGCGATGGCGCCCGCCGGCACCGCGACGAGCATCAGCGGCAGCATCAGCGCCGTTTGTACCGCAGCCACCATGCCGGTGGAAGAAGTGAGCCGGGTCATCTCCCAAGCGGCCCCGACGCCTTGAACGAGTTGACCGAAGTTGGACAACAAGCTCGCCGACCAAATCATCCGGAACGTTCTTTCGCGCAGCGGCTCCAGTGCGCCCCATCTACCCGTCGGCGGTGTGCCGCTCGTGTCGACCATTGGTTGTTTCTTCTCGGATGTCGAGAGATCAATGTTGTTTATTGCCGATTCTTTGTCAAGAAGATCAAAACGATCCCGGTTGACTTGTCGCAAGGGGCTGATTAGTGTGTTCGGACCGCGGCGTGGCTCACCGTCCATGAACTCAAATACTGCATTGCTTTCGATCGCGCGCGGTCCGCCCCTTGGCTCCGAATCCGGTGTCGGATCCACGACGCTGCCGGGATTTCTTCGCGAGGTGACGCAGGCGCATGCGGACCGCGAGGCGCTGACCTTCCGCGCGGGCGGCGCCGACGAGCCGATCCGCATGAATTATCGCGAAGTGTGGCTTGAGTCGCTGCGCATCGCGCGCGCCCTTGCAGCATCCGGCGTCGGCAAAGACACGCGTGTCGGCCTGCTTGCGACCAATCGGCCGGAATGGGTTCTCGCCATGTTCGGCATCACGCTTGCCGGGGGCACCTGCGTCGCGTTGAGCTCCTTTGCAACGGCCATCGAACTCGAGCAGCAGTTGCGCCTCGCCGACGTTTCGCTGCTGCTCTTCGAGCGCTCGGTGCCCGGCCGCGACTTCGCCGCGGATCTGGCCACGCTCTGCCCTGAACTCCGCAGCTGCCCCGTGGGTGAGCTGCATTCGCTGCGTTTACCCTACCTGCGCCTCGCCGTGCAAATCGACGGGAGTCCGGACATTGGCGGCATCGCGTCCTGGGATGACTTTCTGCGGCGCGCCGAGGGCGTGCCGGAAGCGTTGATCACCGCGGGCGCACGCGAAATTTCACCGGCCGACCAGGCGATCGTGTTTTTTTCATCCGGTTCGACCGGAAAGCCCAAGGGGGTCATGCAGACCCACCGCGCCGCGGCGCTTCAATCGTGGCGCTGGGCGCAAATCTTCCGCATCGATCGTGACGTCCGAACCTGGACGGCCAACGGTCTGTTCTGGTCGGGGAACTTCTGCATGGCGCTCGGCGCAACTTTTGCCGCCGGAGGTTGCTTGGTGTTGCAGCGATACTTCCTCGCCGCCGAGGCGCTCCAGCTCATGGCAGCCGAGAAGGTCAGCATGCCCTTGGCGTGGCCGCATCAATGGGTGCGCCTCACGACGGATCCCAGCTACTTGCACGTGGACTTGAGCGCGTTGCGCTACGTCGGCGAGGCTTCGCCTCTGCGGCATCATCCCACGGTACGCGTGGATTGGAACGAGCCCATGAGCGCATACGGCAATACCGAAACGCTGACGCTCAGCAGCATTCATCCGAGCGGAACTCCGCCGGAAATCAGCGAGGGCAATCACGGTTATCCGCTGGCCGGCAACACGATCCGCATCGTCGACGCGCTGTCGGGAATCGTGCAACCGCTTGGCCAGATAGGCGAGATCGCCGTAAAAGGGCCGACCCTCATGCTCGGATATCTGAAGACCCTCCCGGAGGAGGTATTCGACGAGGATGGGTTCTTCCGGACGGGCGATGGGGGGTTTATCGACGACTTGGGAAGGCTTCATTGGCAGGGCCGTCTCAACGACATCATCAAGACGGGCGGCGCCAACGTGTCGCCCCTGGAAATCGATGCGGTGCTCGCCGAATGCCCGGGAGTGAAGGTGGCCAAGACCGTGGGCGTGCCGCACGAGACGCTCGGAGAGATGGTCGTCGCCTGCGTGGTCGCGCATGCCGGCGCCGACCTTCAAGAAGGTGCCATCCGCGAGTTCGTGGCGCGCCGGCTTTCGAGCTACAAGGTTCCGCGCCGGGTGCTGTTTTTACAGGAATCCGATTTGTCATTTACCGGCACGAACAAGGTGAAAACCGACGCGCTGCGCAAAGTGGCGGTGGAGAAGCTTGCCGCACAAGAGCCCGTTTAGGGTCGCTATGAGAGCTTTGAAAGGCTGCACGCCAAGAGCACTGCATATAATCAACGGAGCGTCACGGAGGATGCGACCCAGCGGCGGCGGTTGCGTAGCGTAGGGGAGCAGAGCCGCCAGCTGCAGAATGATACTGGTTCATGCCGCGCTCGTTCTCGCATTTCTCAACAATCGCACCCGAAATTACTATTGTTCATCATATCAATCGAACTTACAGTGCGTTATGACTTGCGAACCGTCCGTCGTGAACGTGGCGCAGACCTTCGTGCGTACGTTGCGCTTGAGGGTCAAAGCGGAAGCCTATCCGTGGCTCAACGCCGCGGCCGCGGAGGTGAATCTTGTTTGGAACTTTGCTAACGAGACCAGCGCGCGTGCTGCTCGCCCATTCGCAGGGCCGCCGAAGTGGTTAAGCGCCTATCAACTCGACAAACTCACCGCAGGAGCGACCGAGTATTTCGAGCACATCGGCTCAGCCACCATCCAGCGGGTCAATGCCGAGTTTGCGACCCGTCGTAGACAGTTCAAAAAGACGAAACTGCGGTGGCGGGTCAGTCGGGGTCCTAGGCGCTCCCTGGGGTGGATCCCGTTTAAAGTCGAACAGCTTAAGCGCCAGGGCAAATGCTTGCGCTTCTGTGGCAAATCGATTCGGGTGTTCGAACAAGCGCTCCTGGAGGGTAAATCGTGGAAGTCCGGCTGTTTTGCCCAAGACGCCGTGGGTGATTGGTGGCTATGTATGCCGGTGGAGTATTCCGTCGAACAAACCGTTGCCCCGAACGAGGCGGTAGGGCTGGATCTGGGCTTGAGAGAGACCGCGGCCACAAGCGATGGCGCTAAACTCGAGGCAGGGCACTTCTACCGCAAGATTGAGCACAAGATCGCGCCGGCGCAGCGTCGGGGTCATAAGCGTCAGGCTAAGCGACTGCACCGCCGGGCCGCACGGCGGCGCAAAGAAGCCTTGCATAGATTTTCGCGGAGGATAGTTGATTCCTATCAGAACATCGTTATTGGCGACGTGAGTAGTCTCAAGCTAGTCAAGACACCGATGGCCAAATCGGTGTTGGATTCAGGCTGGGGAATACTCAAAACACAACTGCACTACAAGGCCCAGCAGGGGGGCAGAAGTGTCTTCATCGTCAATGAGAAAAACACAACGAGAGAATGCAGCAACTGCCATGCCCTCACGGGCCCGACAGGTTTGGACATGCTCTCTGTAAGCACATGGATATGCAGCGCATGCGGTGGCATGCATGACCGGAACGTCAATGCTGCGAAGAATATCGTGTGCGCGTGGAGGTCGTCCACGTCCGTTTGCGGAAACGAGCAGTCGCCGTCCGTTGCGCCGCCGAGCCAGGCGTCTCGCCTGCGCGAGGCAAGGATCAGCGCACGGACGGCGGCGGCATGAACACCGGCCGAATACGCGTACCAAGTCTGCATATCTCAACTCCTCAAACAGTCATTGTCGGGCGGATATCGCATTCAAAAAGCCGATGCGCCCCGCTTCGCCTTCGCGGCGCACGCTGGTCGGGTGCAGCACGAATTTCACGCCGGGATCGATCTCCTGGACCCGCGGATTTCCACCCCACCAGACGACCTTGCAGAGACGGTGCTTGATCCGCCAACCCTGGTCGGTGCGCGTGAGCTCATCGTCGTACCAACCCGTCCCTTCCCACAGGTCGCCACCCTCCACGCCGTGTCGGATGAGCCGCCACGTGCCATAGGTGAACGCATGCGCCGTGTTTCCGCTGATGTCGACCAGGTGATTCATCATTGCGTGCTGCGTGCTGTCGAAAATGCGATGAAACACCGCGAAGTCGGACTTGAACGCGGCAAGGTCGCGCCAGTGAGCGGTCTCGCTGAAGTCAGCCTCGACGTCCTGGGTGAAAATACGGTCGAACAATTCCCAGCGCTGCGAGTCAACCGCAATGCCGTAGAGATTGATGATTTGGACGATGGATTGAAGATCCGATTCAGCCATATTCAGTTCTCCTCGTTACCGTTGCGATTGATGGCACGGCTCAATCAAAGCGGCACACCCACCTCGGCCTTCGCATCCACCAGCGCCATGCCGTCCTGATTCGTCAGTCTCACCTTGATGACCGCCAGCGGACAGCCATGCGCGCTCTCGGGCTGTTTCTCGATCACCTCACCCTCGAAATAGGTGACGTCGCCTTCGAATGCCGGGCCGCGGAACTGCGACTTGGAGTGCCAGATGAACCCATCATTGCCCGCCCAATAGGCCAGATAATCGTGCACCCATCCGCCCATCGTCGCGCCGTACCCATAAGCGCGCGACATGCCGATCGCTTCGGCCTTGTTGGCATCGACGTGCCCGCGCGATGGGCCGCTGTAGAGGCCATCGCGCCGCCGCGGATCGATCTTGGCTTCTTCGTAATCGCAGGTGAAGCCCTTGATCCACCCTGCGTCCTGATCCACCCAGGGATCTTCAACGCCTTGCGGGATGACCCAGTGCCAGGAGCCCCACGCATCGGAGAGGAAGGCGCGATATTCGGTGGTGAAGCTCGCGATGCTGTGCGGGCCGAGCACGCGGCGCGGTAAGCGATCCCCGATTTTGATCTCCTCGAAGCGCGGGGAGATCCCCGAGCGATTCGACATGATCCAGTCGAAGCGCACTTTGTCGACGGCCTGCAGCTCCGCATCGGTCCATTTGCGCACCGGAGCAAGCTGCTTGTCGTACATGCCCAACCGCTCGGCCTCGGCCGCCAGATAGCGAATGGCGGTCGCGCGCTCCTTCGCCACCGGCGCGCCATGCTGGTTGTAGTGAATCGTGTCGCCGTGCGAGAACAGCGTCGGTCCCGCGAACTTGGTGTCGGCCAGCTTGTAGCCGGCGAAGCGTCGCTCGTGAGTATGGCGATCGCCCGGGCGAATGCGCGGCCCGTAGAACCACCATTCCTCACCGCCGAAGATCAAGTGCGATCCCTCGATGTAGCCCACGCAGGCCGGAGGACACCCGTGATAGTGGTCCATCGAGATGGTGAAGGATTGCGGCGCGATCAGGCCGCCGAACTTGGAGTTTCGGGCGAACTCTTCATCCCAGTGGATCGGGTTGGGATAGTCCAACGCCTGCACCCAGCGGCGAATGTCGGTCGGGGAACAGGCTGCCCAGAGCTGTCCGCCGCCGACCAACTGGCCAACCCGTTTGTCCACGTCGCTCAGGTCCAGCCGAACCGTGCTCTTCGCTGCAGTCGCAGACATGCGGCCCCCTCGAATTCCGCCCACCCGGGCCAGTGCAAAGATAGTACTACTATCTTTTCCCGAGTTCCAGATACAACCAATCGGTTAGTTTACGGAGCCTCCGGCGTACGTCAGGATGGGCTGGTCGGCAGATACTCGCGGCGAGCCAGGTCCTCAAACGCCTGGTCGAGCAGGCGTTGGCGTTCGGCGCTATACCCCGCGACGGTACGCCCGTGGGTAATGACATAGCGGCGCCCTGCGATCACCGCATCCACCACAGGCTTCGCGGCATCTTGGCCTGCAATGAGGTCGGTAGGGTGACGGTTCAGCTCTTCGCCGATAGCCGCCCACACGGGATCTTCGTGACGTCGGCGGACCGCTTGGGCACGAGCATTTTCCTCGGCAAGGGAGCCACTAATCAGAGATTCATCAGCCATACCGCTGGGAAAGATAACGGTTGCACCGATGCCTTGCGGACCCAATTCCAAATCCAGGGTCTCGCCAATGGAAGTCACTGCGGCCTTCGCGGCCCGATAGGGGCCCTGAAAACGGCCGGGTGCAAGCGCGGCAACCGAGGAGGTCAGGACAATGCGCCGGAAACCACTGGTATTGAGCATCAAGGGAAGAAAGGCTTGAACGGATGCCACCATGCCGAGCACCATCACTTCGAAAGCTTGGCGCCACATGCTGATTGTGGTCTGTTCGAAACGTCCCTGCCCCCCTGTGCCGACATGAGCGCACAGCACGTTGCACGCGTTAAAGGCCCCGCGTACGGTCTCAGCGGCGGCTCCGAGACTCTCATGATTGCCTACATCAACCACGCAAGAGATCGCTTCGATTCCCTCCGACCGAAGTTCGTTGGCAAGCGCTGCAGCCGCCTCCCCATCTCGATCCAGAATGGCAGCTCGCATGCCCTTCCCGGCAAAGTGTCGCACGAGTCCACGGCCAAGACCTGCCCCCGTCCCCGCCCCTCCAATCACCACGACGGTGCCGCCCTGAAGTATGTTCATACGTCCTTCTCGCTCAGCATGAGTCACCGGTCAACTGCGAGCCATGCCGGCGCGTCGCTCCATCAAGGATTTGTAAAATTTTTCGCTCAACGTCACCCGCGTCTTTTGAACCCGCCATTTTCCGTCGACTTTGACGTACTCATCCTCATAGATACCCTCGAAACTCGTGATCGTCCACACGCCTTTGGCAGCGGTATCGCTGAGAATCTCGATGTCGGGAAGCAGCACATGGTGCTTCCAGCCGCCGTGCTTTTCGAAACTCTGCCGCGTTTGCTTGAGCACCGCGTCGCGACCCACAACCGGCTCAGTCAGTCCGGTTTCCCAAACCGAAAAATCCTCAGCCAAGCAATCCGCAAACTCGTGCCATCTTCCCGCATCGAGTGCCCGCTGGTACCGACCTTTTAGCTTTTTAATCTCTTCAATCGCAATCAGCTCCTCCAGACTATTCATACGTCCTCCCCCGCGCTCGAATGCCATTGAGAAAGAGCCTGATGTTTATCCTGATGCGCATCTCGATATCCCGCATGTCGGCGGTTCTGCCCAAAACGACTCCGCGAGTTGGCCCACCCACCAATAGTGACATAAAGCTCTGCGCAAGGACTTCCGGATCTTCGACGCCGAACTTTCCGTGTTTGGCGTGCCGCTCCAAAAGATCAGCGAGGTATCTTATGGTGGGTACTGCACCCTGCTCATACATGAGCCTGGCCATATCGGGGAAACGATACGATTCGGCGTTGATGATGCGCTGCAGCTTCAAACCAATCGGACTGATCGAATAGTCCACCCGAACTCGTGCGATAGCGGTGAGCGTCGCTTCCAGATCGTCGGTCTCCAGGACGCGCAGTTCGTCGATGGGCATCGTCCACTCGTCGATGGCACGCTTCACCGCCGCGCGAAACAGCATCTTCTTATCCTCGTATAAGCTGTAGATGGTGCGTTTCGTCATGCTGATGGATGCCCTGATCGCATCAATCGTCGCCAACTCGTAGCCATGCTCCAAAAATTCGTCCAACGCTCGGGCAAGCAACTCATTGTGGCGGCGTTCGGACTGCGACCGCGTCGGGCGTCCCGGACTCGGCCCCGGCCGCTTTTTTGACTTTTTTGCGGCTGCGACAGGTTTCTTGCTCAAAAAATGTTTAACCTGTAATAATGGCACCAACGAGGTGTCTATATGCATCGGCAAGTATTGTCAACGACGATCTTGCTCGCTGCTCGCGCCGTTGTCACCGTGTGATGGGAGAGCCGCATGGATGATCTTGCCAAGTTGATCGAGATCGAGAAGATCTTGAAGCTCAAAGGTCGGTACCAACGGGCATTGGATGCGGGACAGTGGGATGAGTTTGCGGCGTGTCTTGCGGACGATTTCACGGTTTGGGAGACCGGAATGACCGCGGAATTGACCGGACGAGACAAGGTCCTCGCACAAACACGACATAGTTTTGAGACTTACGGGCGCTGGAAGCACCACGTGGTCTGCCCCGTCATCGAGATCACGAGCGAAACCACGGCAACCGGTGTGTGGACGGTTACGAGCTTCGACGGCATCTACGAGGACGAGTACGTGAAAGTCTCGGGCCAATGGAAGGTAAAAAGAACCCGGGTTACGTTGAGTGCTGATTATGCGGCTCAAGACGTACGCGAACGACGCCTCAAACACTGATCTGCCTAGAGGCAATCCATGAAAAATGTAAAGCCTGTTGCCCGCTCCCCCCGCCTCGGCACCCTATTCGCGATTTCGGCGCTTGCCTTTACCTGTGCCGACCTGCTTCCGACAGGGGCCCTTGCGCAGGAGGGCGTCATGACGCGCTCTTCGATAAAGGGAGATCCGGTCGCGGTTTGCGGACATCTCGCCTACGTCGCGAATTCGTACTCCAACACGGTCTCTGTCATCGACATCAGCGAAAACCGCTTGGTGGCAAACTACCCGATCGGCGTTGCCCCGGTAAATCCCACTTTCAACCGCGACTGGACCAAGCTCTATATCTCGAATGTCTTGGATGGCACCCTGTCGATCGTTGATACAAAAACCGCAAAGGTTGCCGCGACTGTTCCTGCGGGCGGGCCGCATCCCTCCGGCTTGCGGTTTCTGCCGGACGGCAAGCAACTGGTCATATCCTATATCGGCGACAAGGTCACTGACGCAGGCTCCCTCGGCG
>Ga0302325_10003771_pt1 | contig 35446 bp, 23 predicted proteins | sample Palsa_T0_2_FD_201948 | JGI IMG/M metagenome (GOLD analysis project Ga0302325, IMG submission 201948) | Peat permafrost microbial communities from Stordalen Mire near Abisko, Sweden - Palsa_T0_2 | ecosystem: Environmental > Terrestrial > Soil > Palsa > Peat permafrost | place: Sweden: Abisko...
TGCTGAGCGTGGGCGCTCGCACAGGAGCGCACATTCGCGTGGCGACCCCGGAAGGCTACGAACCCGACGCCAGTGTGGTGTCGGAAGCCAAACGCATGGCCCGTGAAACGCGCGGGAAAATCGAGTTACTTCACTCGCCGCAGGAGGCCGTCGCGGACGCACAAGCTATTTATACGGACGTATGGACCAGCATGGGCCAGGAAGAGCAAACATCCTCGCGCGCCGCTGCCTTTGCGAATTACCAGGTGAATGAAGAGCTGTTTTCCCAGGCAGCAGCGGACGCAATTTTTATGCACTGTCTTCCGGCGCACCGCGGAGCGGAAGTTACCGCCGGCGTGATGGACTCGCCGCGCTCGATCGTTTTCGAGCAGGCCGAAAATCGTTTGCATATGCAAAAGGCAATCTTGCTCACGCTGCTGAATTAGTCTCTGCGCAGGCTGAAGCAATTTTGGCGCAATATCCGGGCGGTGAAGCCCATCCAGGAGAGACCCTTGCCAAAGAAAGTCGTGCTCGCATATTCCGGAGGTTTGGATACCTCGATCATCATTCCGTGGCTCAAAGAAAATTATAACGACTGCGAAGTGATCGCTATGATCGGCGATCTCGGTCAGCAGGAAGATCTCGAAGCCGCGCGCAAGAAAGCTCTGGCAACCGGCGCAAGCTCCGCGTACGTGGAAGACCTTCGCGAAGAATTCATCACCCAGTACATTTGGCCGACGCTGCGCGCGGGCGCGGTCTATGAGCACAAATATCTGCTCGGAACCTCGTTCGCACGTCCGCTGCTTGCCCGGCGGCAGGTACAACTTGCAAAACAACTGGGCGCGGATGCGGTGGCGCACGGCTGCACGGGCAAGGGCAACGATCAGGTCCGTTTCGAACTGGCCGCGAAGGCGCTGGCGCCGGAACTGAAGATCATCGCGCCATGGCGTGAGTGGAGCATCGTGTCGCGCGAAGAGGCCATCGCCTACGCGCACAATCACAATATTCCGGTCGAACAGACCAGAAAAAACATTTATAGCCGTGATCGTAATATCTGGCATTTGAGTCATGAAGGCGGTGTGCTGGAAGATCCCGCGAATGCGCCGGATGAAGCGATGTGGCAATGGGTCGTCGCGCCGGAAAAAGCGCCGGAAAAACCGAGCACGGTCGAGATCGGATTCGAAGGTGGCACTCCCGTCTCGGTGGATGGCAAAAACCTTGGCGCCATTCCGCTGCTGGATAGGTTGAATGAAATCGCGGCGGCGAATGGCATCGGCCGGATGGATATCGTTGAAAATCGCCTGGTGGGAATCAAATCGCGGGGCGCTTACGAAACTCCCGGCGGCACGTTGCTGGTAACCGCGCATCGTGAACTGGAATCGCTGGCGCTCGATCGGGAAACCGCACACTACCAACAGCAGCTCGCGCTGCGCTACGCCGAGATGGTTTACTACGGCATGTGGTTCACTCCCTTGCGGGAATCGCTGGACGCATTTTTCACCGCTTCGCAGCGTCGTGTTACGGGCAGCGTCGCGCTGACGGTTTGCCGCGGCAACGTGACGATCGCCTCGCGGCGGTCGCCCTATTCGTTGTATCGGACAAACCTCGCGAGCTTCACGATGACGGGCTACAACCCCAAGGACGCGGAAGGATTTATCAACCTCTTTGCGCTGCCCATTACCGTCCCGCCGGAAGCAGAGTTGCCCGAAATTCAAAAACCGGCGCAGAAGGCCAGCGCTCGATGACTGCTCCGGGACCGCAAAAAATGTGGGGCGGTCGGTTCGAGCGCGGACCTGACGCTTCATTCTACGAATTCGAACGTTCGTGGAGTTTCGACCGCCGCCTCCTGCCACAAGAGATTGCGCTCGATCGCGCCTGGGCACGCGCCATCACCGCTGCTGGAATTCTCACCCAAAAGGAGTGCGAAACGATTGCCGGCGCACTCGCGCAGATCGAATCGCGTGCGCAATCGGATTTGGAATGGCTCAATTCATCGCAGGCGGAAGACGTCCATCATTTCGCGGAATCCGCTTTGATCGAAAAACTTGGCCCCCTCGGCGCAAAGCTGCACACGGGGCGGAGCCGCAATGAAATGGTCGCGACGGAATTTCGGATGTATGTGAGGGAAGCCGCCGGCGAAATTGTTCGCGCGCTTGGTTACCTCGAAAGCGCCATTGCCGGCCAAGCGGAGAAGAACTTCGGCGTGCCGATGCCCGGCACGACTCATATGCAGCATGCCCAGCCGCTTCTGTTGTCGCACTGGCTGCTCGCCCACGGCGAGGCTTTCGACCGGGACATAGCGCGCTTTTTGTCCGCCGTGGAGAGCGCGGACGCCTGCCCGCTCGGATCAGGAGCGCTGGCGGGGTGCGCGTTTCCCGTCGACCGTGACGCCCTTGCGCGCGATCTAGGATTTTCGCGCGTTACCGCAAACAGCCTGGATGCGGTCAGCGATCGCGATTTTGCGCTCGAATATTTATTTGCTTTATCGACGCTGGCAATGCACCTGTCGCGTTTGGCCGAAGATTTTGTATTGTTCGCGACTCCCGAATTCGCGTTCATCGAATTGCCCGATGAATTCTCGACCGGCAGCAGTTTGATGCCGCAGAAAAAAAATCCTGACGCGTGGGAACTGATTCGAGGTAAAACGGGGCGGATTTACGGCTCACTCCTCGCGGTCCTCACAACCCTCAAAGGCCTGCCCTCGAGCTACCAGCGGGATCTACAGGAAGACAAGGAGGCTCTGTTCGGCGCGCACGACCAAGCTCTGGCAATGATGCGGATTGCGGCCGCCACGCTCGCTGCAACTCGTTTCCGTGAGGACAAGCTTCGTGAAACTTCCGCGGACCCAGCTCTTGTTGCTACGGAAATCGCGGATTATCTCGTGAACCGCGGAGTTCCTTTTCGCGAGGCGCATGAAATTGTCGGCAAGATTTTGCGCGCGGCGGAGCAAGAAGGAAAAGCGATTCGCGAAATGCCGCTGGATCGCCTGAAAACATTTTCGGGCGTATTCGCGGATGACCTGGGCGCGATGCTGACGCTCGATTCGGCGCTGGCCCGGCGCAGCGTGCCGGGCGGTACCGCGCCTAGTTCGGTCCGGGCCGCACTGGACGAATTCAAGGCACGGGCCCAAAAGCGCTCGCAAAAATCATGACTGCGCGTCGCTTACAATCGGCAGCCCAGGCCGTGATTCCGGGGCGCGTCAGGAACGCCGATATGCCCCGCGGTTTTGCATATTCGTCGGTCGCGTGCGGCCTGAAGAAATCAGGGCTCGACCTGGGACTCATCGTGAGTGAGACACCCGCCGTTGCGGCGGCTGTCTTTACAACGAACCTCGTCAAGGCGGCGCCGGTCGTCACCTCGCAGTTTCATCTGCGAAAATCGCGAACCGAGATGCGCGGCGTCATCGTGAATTCCGGAAACGCGAACTGCTGCACGGGCTCGGAGGGATTCACAGCCGCGGCGGCGACAACCCTTAAAGTGGCCAAGGAGCTCGGAAAGCTCCGGCCGACGCAAATTCTGGTTTGCTCTACGGGAGTGATTGGCGTGCCGCTGCGGTGGCAAAAGATCGTGAATGCGGTGCCCAAACTTGTGCGCGGACGCTCCGGCCGTGCGAGCGCTTTCGCGCAATTCGCGCGGGCCATTATGACCACCGATAGCCGGCCGAAAAGCGCTTCGGCGAAATTCCGCATGGCCGGCAAAGAAGTACGCATTCTCGGCTGCACCAAGGGCGCGGGAATGATTCATCCGAACATGGCGACGATGCTGGCTTTCCTGATGACCGATGCAGCGATTTCACCTTCCCTGCTGACGCGCGCGCTGCGAAGCGCAACCGGGCGCACATTCAATTCGATCACCGTGGATGGCGACACGTCGACGAACGACACGGTGACGCTGCTGGCCAATGGACAGTCGAGCGCCAAGAAAATTACGCGCGAAGGTCCGGCGTATAAGCATTTTTGCGCCGCACTCGAGGACGTCTGTAAATCGCTGGCACTGCAAATCGTCGCGGATGGCGAGGGCGCGCAACGGGTGATCGAAATCGAGGTGCGCGGAGCAGTATCTGAGCATACTGCGGATCGCATCGCTCGCACGATCGCCAATTCCCCGCTGGTGAAGACGGCTCTAAACGGCGGGGATCCTAACTGGGGGCGGTTCCTGGCCGCGGCGGGTCGATCCGGCGTGAAGTTCGATCCTGAGCGAGTCGACATCAGCCTCGCGGGCATTCCTGTTTGCCGGCACGGCCGTGAGCGTCTTTTCAGTGAGCGCGTCGCCCATCGTAAAATGCTCGCGTCATTCGTTCCGGTGATCGTTGATCTGAATGCCGGCTCGGGCGTGGCTCGCATTTGGACTTGCGATTTCACGACTGAGTACATTCACATCAACGCGAGCTATCGGACATAATCCCCCTCGAGTAAATGCAAAAGCCGGACGTTCTAAATCGCTAGTTCTCGGAACTCAGTTCCGGACCCTTTGCTGGAAACCTCCGTTATTGACTGTCAGGGGAGAGTTGCCGCAAGATGCCTCCAGTTGCTGGAGCGCTCGCTTCAGACCGGGTGTGCCCATCACTCCGATGGACGCCCGCGGCCGAGATCCTGCTTCTTCAGCTTCTCAGTGGCGCCCTGGCGCTGACCAAGAGCCTAAGGAGAACGGTCGTGAAGAAACTGTATCTCGGTAATTTGCCTTTCAAAGCTACGGAAGAGCAAATCGCGGCGATATTCGCGGAAATTGGCGTTCAACCTGATTCACTCACGCTGCTGCGGGATCGTTTCACGGATCAGCCTCGCGGATTCGGTTTCGCCGAAATTGGCAACGATGCTGAAGCGGTGAAGGCCATCGAGGCGCTGAACGGAAAAGATTTTCTGGGGCGCGCGCTGGTTGTAAACGAAGCTCGGCCTCAGCAGGAAGGCGGAGGAGGACGCGGCGGCCACGGAGGTGGAGGAGGGCGCAGCGGGCAGGGTGGTGGCGGCAATCGCGGAGGCGGGGGGCATGGCGGTGGTGGTGGTCGCGATCGGTAGCCGCCTTGTCTGGATAACGAAACGAGCGCGAACCCTTCGCGCTCTTGCTTAAAAACGTAGGGTGCGCGGGTTCTCGGAGCGTGCCGCGAAATCCTCAGCGGCCGACGGTTAGGTAAATCACGCCATGGCGATTTGCGCCTTGGGCGAGTTTTTACGTGGAGCAATCTCCGCAACTTCTACGGCTCCGCTCCTATATTCGAACTTCAAGAGTGAAGCACCCCGAATTCCCGTAAACAACAGCGAATTGACGTCCAGGTTCGATTCCGCGTTCGTCAACTGCTTCGCTGAGGCATACAGAGCCGGATTTCGAGGGAGAAATACGGGACAGCAATCATGGAAAGGTTCCGCGGAAATGGGATAGGTGCCGATTTTTCTGGCGGTAGCGATGATTTCTTCTTTATCCGTTCCCACTAAGGGACGAAACACCACCATTTTTGCGGCCGCATCCATGGCCACCATGTTGCGCAGAGTTTGCGAGGCGACTTGGCCCAGACTGTCGCCGGTAATGAGCGCGAGCGAATGATCGCGCCGTGCAAGCGCCTCGGCGATCCGCAACATCATGCGACGGTAAAGCAGGATGCGATATTCCTCCGGCGCCCGGCTTGCGATTTCCCGTTGGATTTGCTCGAAGGGCACGCGGAACAACTTCGCGTGGATCTGGTACGGGACCAATTGCCGAACGAGAGCGGTTGCGACGTGGGACGAAGACTCGCCTGGTTCCGCGCCTGCTCCGTAAAAATGCACGAAGCTCAGATGCGCCCCGCGCTTCATCATGTGAAAAGCAGCTACCGCTGAATCGAAGCCGCCGGAAAGAAGGCACATCATGCGCCCCGCAGTGTTCGCCGGGAGGCCGCCGGGGCCGGAAATTCTGCGCGCGTAGACCAACGCGATTTCGCGCACGATTTCGACGTGGCAGGTTACATCGGGATCCTTAAGGCGCACGCGCACGTCTCGATTCCGGGCGCGCAGGCGGTCAAGTATAAATTTTCCGATCGCCGATTCCGCTTCGAGGCTTGTTTGCGGAAATGATTTATCACTGCGCTTTACGCGCACGGCAAAACTGGAAAATTGCTGCTGCTCGAGTTCCTTCCAGGCCGCTTCGCACAGCGCTTCCATGTTGCGCTCAACGGGTTGGGCTGCGGCAAAGAAGGCGATGCCCAGAACACGCTCGATTCGGGCGGCCACTTCTCGCAGCGCGGCGCCATCGCCCAACCACACGATCATGCGGTCGCCCAGAGGTTCGATGCGTTTTGCGGGAAGCCCTTGGAGCGCCACACGCAACGAGCTCTGCAGCATACGCAGGAAGAATCTGCGGTTCCGGCCTTTGAGCCAGACTTCATGGTAATGGACGACGACGACGGAATGACTCATGCGAATTTTGCGAACCTGAACTGCCTAAAAGTATAGCACCCCGAAGAGACCCGTCGGCCTCGACAAGAGAGCAGCGAACTTTCGCAACCGCGAGCTACTTTCGCGACCTGCAACTCCATTTTTCTTCGCACGCGAGCGCACCCAACCATCAGATAACTCTATCGAAACACGAAGTATTCTGACGCGACTTTCGAATGCCAATAGGGTTACTATCTGCTCCACTCAATCCCCGGAGTGGCTGGCGGCAGAAACGAACAGGCGGCAGGGCAATTGCGCAGATTTCGAGTCACCGAAAGCGCGATGCCTGCATCCAAATCATCTGAACAGGGCTGGTGAACCGAAGCGTTGGGGGGGATATGTGGAATCGAAGAGACTGGGATGATTTTTTCGTGATCGTGGGAAAGCGATGGAGCGCCCATCGCCCGCCGCGCCCGGTGGACTTATCGCGCCGTAACCGGCTAGTTCCCACCGAGGGTTATAGCTTGGCCGAATTGGATGACGCCGGCTTGAGTATCGAGCAGGCCGAGTATCTGGGTTTGCCGGTCGACGCCGGGCGCGTTGGCTCGTATGGTCCAAACGTGACCACACTTCGCGAATTTTATCGCGCCAGCCGCTCGCGATTCTAAGGCGAGTTTCAAGGTTGCCACGCCTTCATATGCCCCCGCTCCTCAGGAGCTCGCTTTTCGCCCCGCATTCACGCAAAACTCGGTAGAATCCCGCTTCCGTTTCTGGTGCACCTGCGTCGAAGAGTTTAGAAACCTTTGTTCCGGCACTTACGTATCAACCGAATGACAATCCAAGGAGATGTTTAGATGAAGAAGCTCCTGCTGATCCTTGCCATTTTTGTGTTCCTCGCCGTGCCTCCATCCTTTGCGGAAGAGGAAAAGCCGTTGCTGCTCAGGCAGCCCACTCTGAGCCGTACCGATATCGCGTTCATGTACGGCGATGATTTGTGGAAAGTGAGCCGCGACGGTGGCGAGGCGGTTCGCCTGACGGCCGGGCCCGGGATCAAGCGCGCGCCGCACTTTTCTCCCGATGGCGCGTGGATCGCATTCACGGGCGAGTACGACGGCAAGCTCAACGTCTATGTCATCGCGTCCAGCGGCGGCACTCCTCGCCGGCTAACCTTCGATTCCGGACCTGATGTTGCTTCGGGATGGACTCCGGACGGTAAGAATATTCTGTTCGCATCTTCGCGAGACGGTTTCGCGAACAACACCATGGCCCTGTTTACTGTTCCGGCGGAGGGCGGGTTTCCCGTAAAAGTACCGCTGCCGCTCGGTTTCGAAGGCGCGTACTCGGCTGACGGAAAATATCTCGCATATCGTCCGACTCCAAGTCCCTTTGGGAACTGGAGCCATTATCGTGGCGGCACCTCGCCGCGTATCTGGATCGCGAATCTTGCCGATTCCAGCGTCGTGAAGTTACCACATGAGGATTGGAACGACTTCAATCCGATGTGGGTAGGCGATACGATTTATTTTCTTTCCGACCGCAATGGCGCGAACACGCTTTTTGCGTACGACACCAAGACAAAAACGGACAACCAAGTCATCGAGAACACCGGCATGCCGATCAAGTCCGCCGAGGCGGGCCCTGGCGCGATTGTTTACGAACAGTTTGGATCGCTTCACCTCTACGATCTCTCTTCTCACTCCGCCAAGCCCCTAAAAGTGCACCTCGCGGCCGACCTGGTGGAAGTGCGCCCACATTTTGAAAAAGTTCAAAAGCAGATTAACAACTTCGGGATTTCGCCCACTGGCGTCCGCGCCGTCTTCGAAGCGCATGGAGAAATACTAACGGTGCCGGCAGACAAAGGGGATGTTCGCAATATCACGAATTCTCCGGGCGTCGCGGATCGCGATCCGGCGTGGTCGCCGGACGGGAAGTTCATTGCTTATTTCTCCGACGAATCCGGGGAGTACGCGCTGCACGTTCGCGCGCAAAACGGCCTCGGCGAAGCTCGTAAAATCAATCTGGGCAACGCACCTTCGTTCTTCTATGGCCCTACATGGTCGCCGGACAGCAAGAAAATCGCTTTCACCGACAAACGCCTTAATCTCTGGTTCGTGGACTTGGATAAGCCCACGCCGGTAAAAGTGGACACCGACTACTACCAATCAACCGGCTTGAACCCTGCGTGGTCTCCGGACAATCGCTGGATCGCGTACACCAAGATCCTGCCCAACCACTTCCGGGCCGTTTTCGTCTATTCGCTTGATTCCGGGAAGTCGACACAGATCACCGACGGTATGAGCGACGCGCAATTCGCGGTGTTCGATCAAAACGGAAAATATATTTACTTTGCGGCGAGTACGAACGTCGGACCCACTGTAGGCGGCTTGGATATGTCTTCCGACGGAAAGCAAGTCACTCGAAGCGTGTACGTGATCGTGCTGCGCAAAGATTCACCGTCTCCGCTGGCACCGGAAAGCGACGAAGAAAAAACGGCGGACGACGCAAAAAAATCGAATGGCAACGATAACGCCAAGGACGACAAAGACAAAAAGAAAGATTCAGCCAAAGATGCCGGCAAGGACGAAGATAAGGATAAAGACCGGGAAAAAGAGCCGGTCAAAGTTTCGATTGATTTCGAAAACATCGACCAGCGCATTCTCGCTCTTCCGCTGCCTCCGAAGGATTACGCCGCAGTCATCGCTGGCAAAGCGGGCGAGTTGTTCGTCGCGGAAGTTCCCCCTAACCCGGATTCCGAAGGGCCGCCGGCCATGGTGGTTTCGAAATTCGATCTCAGCAAGCGCAAGACCGAGCAAATCGTGGCTGGCGTTCAGAATTTTGCGATTTCGTTCAACGGCGAAAAAATTCTGTATCAGCAGGGCGACAATTGGGCGATCGCTCCGGCGGCGCAGGCAGTGAAACCGGGCGACGGGATGTTGAAGGTGGAAACGATGCAGGTTTGGGTTGAACCTCGCGCCGAATGGAGACAGATGTTCAATGAAATTTGGCGCATCGAACGCGATTTTCTCTACGACCCGCACACTCACGGCATTAATATCCCTGCGGTTTCGAAGGGATACTCGGCATATCTTGACGGCATCGCCACGCGCGACGATCTGAACTATCTTTTCGCGCAGATGCTCAGTGAGATCAATATCGGCCACATGTTTGTGGGCGGTGGAGACATTCCGGAGGTGCAGCCGCTGGAGGTCGGATACCTCGGCGCGGATTACAGGATCGAGAACGGCCGCTACCGGTTCGCGCGCGTTTACAATGGGGAAAATTGGAATCCACAACTCCACGCTCCACTCACGCAACCGGGCGTCAATGTCGTGGCGGGCGAATATTTGCTGGCCGTGAACGGTCGGGACGTAACGGCTGCGCAGGATGTAGACAGCTATTTCCAGGAGACAGCTGGCAAGCAAGTTGTCTTGAAGGTGGGTCCGACTGCCGACGGCGCCGGCCCTCGGGAAGTCATCGTGGTTCCTGTCCCGGACGAAAGGGGCCTACGCAATCGTGCGTGGATGGAAGACAACCTACGCACCGTCGACAGGCTGAGCGGCGGCAAACTGGCTTACGTATATCTACCCGATACCGGAGCCGGCGGCTTCACCAATTTCAACCGCTATTATTTTGCCCAGCTCGGAAAGCAGGGTGCGGTCATCGATGAACGTTTTAACTCCGGGGGCCAAGCGGCAGACTACATCATCCAGTACATGCAGCGAAAAATTTGGAATTACTGGATGTCGCGCGAAGGCGCAGACTACTCGACTCCCCTCAGTGGCATTTATGGCCCGAAGGCCATGATCACCAATGAATTCGCGGGCTCCGGCGGCGACGCGCTGCCTTGGTATTTCCGTCACGTCGGCTTGGGGCCGCTAATTGGAAAGCGCACGTGGGGCGGGCTCGTAGGGATCGGCGGCTATCCAAACCTGCTCGATAATGGTTTCGTTACCGCGCCACGCTTCGCATTCTTCACGCTGGATGGCACCTGGGAAGTTGAAAATCATGGGGTCGAGCCGGATATCGACCTCGAACTCGATCCGGCGCAGTGGCGGCAGGGTCACGACGCGCAGCTGGAAAAGGCGATCGCCGTGGTGATGGAGGAGCTCGCGAAAAATCCGCCGCAGCCCATCAAGCGTCCGGCGTATCCCGATTATTCAAAGTACTCCAGCGTTCACCAGAAATAGTCGAACTCCGCAGTGGACTTCGCCGAGGTGGCTCTATTAACCTGCGAAGTCTCGATCCATGCAGCCTCGCGCGTGGCTGCATAAGGTTTCAGGGGAAGCTCTTTGCAAAAGAAAATTCGGATCATCCAGTACGGAATTGGTCCCATCGGAGCATCGATTGTCCGCCTGATGCGCCAGAAAACCTCTCTCGAAATCGTGGGAGCCATCGATACGGACCCAAAGAAGGTCGGCCGGGATTTGGGCGAAATAGTCGGCGCGCCGGACGCGCCCTGGGGCGTGTTGGTTTCTGCCGACACAGCATCGGTCCTTGCCAAGCCGGCGGATGTCGTCGTGCATTCGACTTCTTCTTACCTCACGAGCGTTATGGAACAACTGCTTTCGTGCGTGGCTGCTGGCTTGTGCATCGTTTCTACGTGTGAAGAGCTTTCCTATCCATTTCGCAAGCATCCCGAACTGTCGAAAACTCTGAATGCCGCCGCGCTGGAAGAGGGCGTGGCGCTGGTGGGTACCGGCGTGAATCCCGGCTTTGTGATGGATAAGCTTCCGCTGACTCTTAGCGCGGTTTCGCAACGCGTCGATTGGGTGAGCGCCGTGCGCATCGTGGACGCGTCCAAACGCCGCCTGCCTCTGCAGAAGAAAATTGGCGCGGGCATGACGCCGGAGGAATTTCGCGCGCAGGTTTCGGCGGGCGTGATCAAGCATCATGGGCTGCCCGAATCGATCGCCATGGTCGCGGATGGATTGGGATTTTCGGTCGATGACATAACGGAAACGATTGAGCCAATGATCGCGGACGAGGTGGTTAAAACGGAATTTCTCGAGGTTGCGCCAGGCCAGGTCGCCGGCGTTCATCAGATCGCCCGGGGCACGGCCGGTGGCAAGGAAAAAATATTTATGGAATTAAAAATGTATGTGGGCGCGAAAGAACCCGCGGATACGATCGCGCTGAAAGGCGATCCCCATCTCACTTTGACGATTCCGGGCGGCACGCACGGCGATGTCGCGACCGCTGCCGTGGTAGTGAACGCGATTCCGGCGATTCTGGCGGCGAACGCAGGTCTCCGGACGTCGCGCGACCTGCCGCTCAGTTTCTTGCCCGCCGGCGGAAACACTTAGGCGCTGGTTCCTGCCTTTGTTTCTGCTTTGTTCTTAACTTCCCAGAAGCGCGCTACGGCGGCGTAGTCCGGGTCATCCTTGGAAGAATCTTTCACCGCAGTGTAGGTGGCGTACGCGGCAGACGCCGCGGGCAAGGTGATGCCCTGATCGCGCGCCAATTCCAGGGCGAGGCGCAGATCCTTGTGCATCAGGCGCAGCGGGAAACTTGAGGCATATTCTTTTTTCAGCATCAGCGGCGCTTTAATATCGAGGAGCGCGCTGCGGCCCATACTGGATTGCAAGACCTCCACCAAACGTTCGCCGGCCACTCCGGCCGCGGTGACGACGGCTAGAGCCTCGGCGAGCGCATCCACTTCCATCGCCAGAACCAGATTCATTCCCAGCTTGACGGTTTGGCCAGAGCCATTCGGCCCCAGCAGGAAAAATTTCTTGCCCAGAACTTCCAGAACCGGTTTGGCGCGATCGAGCACCTTGGCGTCGCCGCCGATCATGAATACCAGCTCGCCCTTTTCCGCGCCCCAATTACCGCCAGTGACCGGCGCGTCCAGAAAGTCCACGCCGCGATCCGCGCAGGCCTGCGCCACGCGGCGAGCGAGCGCCGGGGACACCGTGCTCGAATCAATATGGACAGTGCCGCGCCGCAACGCGTCCATCGCGCCGTTCGCGCCCCACAATACCTCTTCGAGTGCCGGTGGATCGCTGACGATGGTGATGAGCACGTCCGCTTGCGAAGCGACTTCGCGCGGATTGGCCGCCAGCTTCGCGCCCTGCTTCACCAGGTCATCGGCACGCGACGCCGTGCGATTCCAGACCACCAGCGGAAAACCAGCCTTCAGGAGATTTGCGCCCATGGGCTTGCCCATCAGGCCCAGTCCAATTAGTCCGACCGTCGGTTTCATTGCCGCCCCCTAGAACAACCTAAGAATATAGCGCAGCGGGGTGCCCGTATGTGACGATTAGAAAATTAGAAAACATCGCCAGCCTTTATTTTCAATGAGTTGGATGGTGTCTCGAAATCCATTAAGCCGAAGATGTGCTGCAGCGGGACTTTTAGAGGAGGGAGAATTCGACGCGATGGCGGAATGGATCGATACGCTCCGCGCGCACGCGAACGAGGTCGCCGAGGCGGAAAACTTTCTTTGAGCCTGCGCCGCGCGAACCGCGATATGGCTCGGTGACGATGGTGTGATCGCGTTCGCGGTACATGCAGCGCTGGCCGGTAAATTCCTCGAGGCGATCGATGCTGACGAGGCCCTCCACGAAGATTTCGACCAATTCCACAAAGAATCCAAATTTCTGGACCGAAATAATGAGCGCTCCGTATTCCTCGCCCAGATGGCTCTCCATGAATTGAGCCGTCTTCCATTCCATCAATTCGCGCTCGGCGGAATCGGCGCGGCGCTCCGCTTCGGAGCTTTCCGAGGCGATTTCCTGCAGCTCGACGCGCCGGTACGGGCCGAGGGCCGCGATCGATTTTTCCTCGCCGCGCCGGTCAGGAATCGAGGCGCGCAGCGGAGCAACGTCTGGATTTTCGAGCGCCCATTTCAAGGCGCGATGCACGATGAGGTCCGGGTACCTCCGAATTGGCGAGGTGAAATGCGTGTACTCCTGGGTGGCCAGCGCGAAATGGCCCAAAACATCCGCGGCATAGCGGGCCTGCTTCAAGGAGCGCAGCATGAGATACGAAAGGATGCGCTCTTCGGCCTTGCCGGCAAGTTTTTCGGTGAGGCGCTGATAATGCTGCGGCCGAATATCGACTTCATCCGCGGCGGGCGTCGTGACGCTCATGGCACGCATGCGCCCTTTTCCGGCGCGGCCCGCGCGGGATTGCGGCCTCACGCTTCCGTGGCGAACCACCACCCGGCGTTCCGGCAGGTCATCGACCCCGAGCGAATAGCCGAAGGCGTGGGCCACTTCCTCGAAATCGAGAACTTTTTTGGGGTCCGGTTTTTCATGGACGCGGTGCAGCGAAGCGACGCCCCGGAATTCCAGATATTGCGCAACCGCTTCATTCGCGGCCAGCATGAATTCCTCGATCAGGCGGTGCGCAATGTTGCGCTCGCTGCGCACGATGCTCAACATTTGTCCCGATTCGTCGAATTCGATGACTGGCTCGGGCAAATCAAAATCGATCGAGCCGCGAGCGTGCCGGCGCTTATTCAGAATTAGCGCCAATTCTTTCATCCGCCGGAAGCCATCCGCGACGGCTTCATAACGCCGCCCCATCTCGGGATCGCCTTCCAGCACTTTATTGACGTTGGTGTAGGTCATGCGTTCAACGGAACGAATGGCGCCCGGAAAAAACTCAGCCAGTTGCAGCTTTCCGGTGGAATCCATTTGCATCACGACGCTCATGACCAGGCGGTCGACATGCGGATTCAGCGAACAGATGCCGTTGGACAATTCCTCCGGAAGCATCGGGACCGCGCGATTCGGAAAGTACACGGAAGTGCCGCGAAGCCGCGCTTCGCGATCGAGGCGCGAGCCGCGATCCACGTAATGCGCGACGTCGGCGATGTGAACCTGCAGTTCGTAGCCCCCATTCGGCAAGTGGGCCACATAAACCGCATCGTCGAAGTCGCGCGCGGTTTCGCCATCGATGGTGACGATGGGCAGGTCGCGGAAATCGCGCCTGCCGCGCATATCAACTTCACTCACCTTTTGCGGTTTAGTGCGCGCTTCGGCGAGCACTTCGGGATCGAAAACATGCGGCAGGTGATGTTTGCGAATGATGATTTCCACGTCCACGCCGATTTCGCCGGGACGTCCGACAATTTCGATCACTCTTCCGGTGGGCGACAGGCCACCCTTCGGAAAGCGAATCATTTCCACATTGACGACCGCGCCATCGAGCTCCGGCAAGCGCGTTCGGGCCTTTACTGGCGGTGAATCGGTTGCGCCGAGTTTTTCAGTTAGAGCAGGCGTGAGTTCCTGGCCGGCTGGAATCGATATTTCGTGATGGAGGCGCGTGTCATACGGCAGCACTACATTTCCGTGCGGGCCGTAACGGAACAAGCCGACGACGGTCGGATGTTCGCGTTTGACGATTTGCACGACGCGGCCTTCGGCGCGACCGTCGGCTCTGCGGCGCTCAATACGCGCGAGAACTCGGTCGCCATGCATCGCATCGCCGAGGTTGTCGCGCCCGATGAAAAGATCGCCCTCCACGCGCGGCATTGGCGCATCGGGGACCAGAAACGCGTAGCCATCGCGGTGGGCCACGATTCGACCGGAAATTAAGTTTGGATCTCTCCCGCGATTCACGGCGGGAGTTTGGCCGGCTTGAACCGCCGCCGATTGTTCAGGAGATTTTTCGCTCGTCGAAGATTGCGTCGAGGATCGCGCCGATGCACGCGCGTCTTCGGCGGTGCGTTTCGCAGCGGCAGCTCGCCCTGATGCTTCGTTGCGGGCCTGCTTTACGCCAGCAAGTTGAAAACGGCCTCCGTGAATCTCTTCCACGTCGCCGCGCTTTTTCAGCTTCTGCAAAACGCGAGGCAGGAAACGCCGCCCGTGGTGCTTCAGCCCCATGCCATGAGCGATGCGCCGCACGCTGGAGGGTTGCGAAAGCGTTTCGAGGTGGGCGAGGACGAGTTCCGGCGTGACCTCGTCCGATATGGTCGGTTCGCGGGGTTCTTCCGAATGGCGCGGGCTGGGTGTCATACCGTCTTGGACAGGCTAACGGATTTGCAGGAATGTAGCAAAGGCGGCTTGAGGCCGAGGCAATCGATTCTCGGGCGCGAGTGGCGCAGGCTTTGCAGATTTAGCGGAAGCTACTCCTCCGGAGTTCCTACAATGGGGAAATCGAGCACCGCGATCTTGCCGTTCGGCTCGCGTTCCAGACCCGGCGCGTAGTCGCCGAGCAATTCGCGGCGCCACCAGTTTCCCGTGGCGCGTTTGGTCCTCAAGTCCGTAAACCAGTATTGATAGATGACCGCTCGCACTTGCTTGGGCGCCGCGGCCGCAAACGGATCTTTGGCGAAGAGGGCCAAAACATCGGGATCGTTTTTCAACAAGCGCTCTTCGGTCCAAACGACAAACCGGAATTCACGCCAGGAACCGAGGGACGCAAACCACAGGTTCCACTCGAACCGGGGCTGGTAGGGCGCGTATATTCCCGGGGCCGCATCAAGGGCTTGGGGTTTGTAACGAAACGGATAGGGGATCCAGGTTGTTCCGTCGATTGTTCCTTGAAATTCGATTTCATAGCGCTCGTGAGTCATCACCGCAAATAGCCCGTAACGGTTGGCGATCCGAAACGGATCCAGCCATCTCACCGGCGCTTGAGGAATCGGCAGAGACGGCGCAAACATCCAAATGAATTGCGCGGTGGTCGAATAGAAAACCAAGCCGAGGCATGCCCCGGACACAAGTCTCCGCAGCGGCGTTAAATTCCGTGACAACTTGGATTTCCAATCCGGCTGGCTGGCGACAGGCTCGGCTGGGCTTTCCGAAGGATGCAGTCTTCCAAACAACGAGCGAATGCGCTTCGGAAGCACCCATTCGATCGTGCGATCGTCCAGCAGCAAGATTCCAAGCAAGAGAACCAAATAGTTCAGAAATGCGTAGTTCGCGGTCATGATGATGGACATCTCGAACGGGGTCACGATGCAGAAGCACACGATCCGCCAGCGCCGCGGGAGGAATAACATCCACACCACAAGCGTTTCCGCGATCAGGGTATACACCGTGGCGGACGCGTGAAACCAGTGCGGCAGTTGTTGCACGTACCAACCGATCCAGGTGGGCAGCGGGCCGTTCTGGTAATAGTCGTCCATGGCGTGGAGCGTGCGCCACGATGTATCTCCGCTGGCTATCTTTGCGACGCCCGATTCGAAGTAAATTCGAAACCATTCCCACTGCAACAAGAACAAACTGGCGCCCGATGGCGGAGCCGAATTACCGAGGCCGGGCCGGAAACCTGGCGGTGCAAAAAACAGGGCGATGAAACCAGCTTCGAGGAGCATCCCGTCGGATTGATAACCGGAAAAATCCTGGGCGACGCTTACGAAAGACAAAAATAAGAGCAGACAAGCAGCCAAGGAAAGGCGAGGCCGGATATTGAACACCGCGAGTAGCGACGCGAGAAGTCCCGCCCAACAGAGGATCATCAACGCCTGGTCGCTCGCCCCAAACCATAGCAAACTCGGCGCGAACCAAAATCGATGACCGTGCAGGGATGCGTTCACAGCTTGCAGGAAATCAACGGCAGGCAGAATCCCATCGGGGCCGATCAGCCCCTTGATCTGAAAGAGCAAAGAGTAGAAAGCCGAAAGATAAATGAGGCCCAACGCGCGCAAAAATATCCATCGCGGCCACAAATGTCCGGGCCGTGTCGTGGTCGCTGGCGCGGGACCCAGGAGCCAGTTGACCGCTGCTTGAAAACGATCTCCCATCGTCGCTGATTGTACAGAGAGCATGGTATTGCGATCAAAAGCCATGCGTGTAGATTATGCGAGGATGGAGCGTGCGTGTTTGCCGATTGCGCACATCCCGGTTCGTCTCATGGGGCAAATCGGAACCGGAAGCTACAATCGTATTGACGCAATTCGTGGTTCTCTCCTCTCTGTGCTTGCTGGAACCTGTCGTATTTGTTGTACGTCGAGCCACCGCCTTGGCTCGATTTAAATTCACGATTTCGGAGGCGTGTCTCAATGTCAGTGGATGGCTTTCTCCATTTCAAGCTCGCCCGTGTGGTTCTGCTCATCTCGAGTGTGGTGCTGATGTCCAGTTGCGCCGGCAGTGTTAATCAGGGTAGGCCGGAACTGACTTCGATTGACGTTTCGCCAGCCAACGCATCGATCGCAATCGGTGCGAGCCAGCAATTCACGGCCACCGGGCATTTCAGTGACGGATCGGCTCAAGACATCACCGCGAGCGCTGCGTGGAGTTCGCAAAATCTCGGAGTGGCAAACATCAGCGCGGGGGGACTGGCGACGGCTAAGGCCGCGGGCAGCACCAACATTACCGCCTCGTCCGGCGCGGTGAGCGGCTCTACCTCCTTGACGGTTATCAGCGCAACATTGAAATCTCTTTCCGTCACGCCCGGAAACCCCACGGTCACAAAGAACGCGACGCAACAATTCACGGCGACGGGAACCTTTAGCGACGGCAGTACGCAAAATCTGACAAGTTCCGTGGCGTGGTCCTCGGCGACCCCGTCGGTCGCCACAATTTCATCAACGGGGCTGGCGAGCGCGGTCGGCGCGGGATCATCGACGATTCAAGCAGTTTCGGGCTCCGTGACGGGCGCCACTACACTCACCGTTACACCTGTGTCTTTGTCCTCGATTGCGGTCACGCCCGCGGGCCCCAGTATCGCAAAGGGCCTGACCGATCAATTTACCGCTACAGGGACGTACAGTGATGGCTCGACGCAAAACATTACAAATTCCGCAATCTGGTCTTCCTTGACGACAAGCGTTGCCACGGTTTCCAGCGGGGGCCTTGCGAAGGGCGTCGGCGTGGGCTCGTCCACGATTCAGGCGACTTCAGGAGCAGTTGCCGGCTCGACGGTTCTGAACGTCACCACAGCCGTGCTGGCCTCGATCGCCGTAACGCCCTTGAACCCTGGAATCACCAGCGGAGCAACTCAACAATTCACGGCGACCGGCACATTCTCGGACGCGAGCACCCAGAACATCACAAATTCCGCGACGTGGAGCTCGTCGAATACGGCAGCAGCTACTATTTCCGTTTCCGGGCTGGCGACAGGCGTGGCGGCGGGATCGTCGACGATCCAGGCCACATCTGGATCGATCCATGGCGCGACCACGCTTACCGTAAACGCGGCTGCGCCGACTTTAAGTTCCATTGCAGTGACGCCCGCGAACCCATCGATTCAAAATGGCGCGACCCTACAATTCACGGCAACTGGAACTTACAGCGACAACAGCACGAAGAATATAACCACGACGGTGACATGGAGCTCAGGGAGCACCAGCGTTGCCACGATCAGCAATGCCGCGGGCTTGAACGGCCTGGCGACCGCGGTGGGAACAGGTTCGAGCACGATCGAAGCGGCGCTCGGCAGCGTGAATGGCTCCACGACGCTTACCGTCACGAATACTACGGCGACTCTCGCGGTTCTGGTGGTCAGTCCGCAGAGTCCGGTCGTCACGGACGCCAGTTCAATGCAGGCGTTCACCGCGACGGGACATTATTCCGACGGGACCACGCAGGATTTGACGAATTCCGCTACCTGGAGTTCCTCGAACACCAGCGTCGCGACCGTCGATTCATCTGGCTCCGCAACGAGTCAGCCGTTAGCCGCCAGTCAAGCTGCCGGATACACATCCATCAAGGCGACGATGGGAGGGATCACCGGCATTTCGATTCTGAGCATCTCGAATCACACGAGCGATCCGAGTGGCTTCGCCGGGGTGTTCACGCAACATAACGACATTTCTCGCACGGGCCAAAATGTGAGCGAAACCGCCCTGACACCTGCGCTCGTGAAAACTACCGCGACATTTGGCAAGAAGTTTTCTCAAGCTGTTGACGGCTACGTCTACGCGCAGCCCTTGTATCAGCCCGGAGTGGTAATCGGCGGCACGGCACACAACGTGGTTTTCGTGGCGACGGAGAACGACAGCGTTTATGCGTTTGACGCGGACAGCAACACTGGCGGCAATGCTGGCCCGCTCTGGCATGCGAATTTAATCGACACCGCCCACGGTGCCGCCGCAGGCGCCACCCCAGTAACCAACAGCCAGGTGGGTTGTGGCGATTTGGTACCGCAGATCGGGATCACGAGTACCCCCGTAATCGATCCCAGCAGCGGAACGATGTATGTGGAAACCAAATCCAGTGAAGGCAGCAACTACGTCCATCGTTTACATGCGATTGACATAACCACCGGGAACGAAAAATTTTCAGGACCCGCCGTAATCGCCGCAAGCGTAAGCGTCACGGGCGGTACGGTTACCTTTGACGGTCTGCATCATTTGAATCGCCCTGGTTTGCTGTGGCTGAATGGTCTGATTTACATTGCGTATGCATCCCACTGCGATAACACGCCTTATCACGGTTGGCTTTTCGCGTACGATGCGACCTCGCTCGCACAAAGGGCCGCTTTTCTCACAACTCCGGAAGCCACCTCGAATGGTGGTCTCGCTGGATTCTGGATGTCCGGCGCCGGAGTAGCCGCGGATTCGAACGCCAATATATTTATCACGTCCGGGAACGGCGACTTCGATACGACAAACGTACCGGCTCGGCTGCTGGGCGATACGGCCATGAAGCTATTCTTCAACGGCTCGTCAGTTTCTCTGGTCGATTATTTCACCCCCTACAATCAGAGTTCGTTGGACGGTGGCGATACCGATCTGGGTTCCGGAGGTGTGCTGCTGCTGCCGGATCAATCGGGCGCCAGCGCTCATGAGCTGGTACAGGTGGGAAAAAGCGGAACCATCTACGTGATCGATCGCGACCAATTCACGGCCGGCAATCTGCACTATTGCGAGTCCAACTGTAACGGCACAGACGCGCAAATCGGGCAGGAAATCCAAGGCGCCATCGGGGGTTTGTGGAGCATGCCCGCCTACTGGAACAATTCCGTTTATTTCGTGGGAGCCGGGGATTCGCTAAAATCTTTCCTGCTCACGAATGGGGGGTTGCCTGCGTCTTTTTCGGCGAGCTCCGGGGTTTCGGTTGGTTATCCCGGCGCGACGCCTTCGATTTCATCGAACGGGAATTCCAACGGAATCGTGTGGCTGGTCGACGCCAGCGGAGGCGCGGCCGTGCTGCACGCCTATGATCCGGCGAATGGACTCGCTTCGCTCTACAACAGCGGCGCCCAAGGGAGCCGCGATACCGCTGGCTCGGCTGTAAAATTTTCGGTGCCAACCATCGCAAATGGAAAGGTATACCTAGGAACCCAGACCGAGTTGGATGTCTACGGCACGTTGCCTTAGGCCGCAAGCCGGTCGATGGTCAGGGTTATTTCGATGTGGTGGCGATAGCGCGCGACTTCTTCGCCACGGACGTCATTGTGGCCGGAAGCTTCACGAATCGCGAATTCGCCGGAATTTCGTCGAGACCGTCGCGGCCTTCCGCCAGGCCAACTAAGAACTCCTGCACGTTAAAATGGAAACCGCTTTTGGTGAATTGTTTCGCGCGCGCGTCGGTTGCGCGAACGTACACGCCATCTTCCAGGAGAATTCGCGTCTTCTCCGTGTCCGCGAGATACGGCTCGACGATCTCGGTGACTACTTGATTGCACAGCGCGGGATTTCGCAAGTGAAACATGACTTCGACCCGCTCATAGATGTTGCGGCGCATCCAGTCCGCGCTGCCCAGGTACACTTCCGGTTGGCCTCCATTTCCAAAAACAAAAATCCGGCTATGTTCAAGGAATCGCCCAATCACGCTCCTGACGCGAATTCGGCTGCTCACTCCGCGCACGCCGGGACGGAGCGCGCATCCTCCCCGCACGATGAGTTCGATATTCACACCCGCTTGCGATGCGCGGTAGAGAGCTTGAATAATTTTTTCGTCCAGTAGTGAATTAACTTTCGCAAAGATGTATGACGACTTGCCTGTCCGCGCGTGTTGCGCTTCTCGATCGATCAAATGCTCGCAGTTCTTGCCCAGGTTGAGAGGAGCTACGAACAGCGGCGAATAATTGGGGCGTTCGGAATAGGCCGTTAAGTAGTTAAAAACCTGGTGCACGGAATGGGTGATGCGGGGTTCGCAGGTAAACAGGCTTAAGTCGGTGTAATACCGAGCCGTGGAAGGATTGTAGTTGCCAGTTCCCATGTGCGCGTACTGCCGAATCTGGCCGTCCGCTTCGCGGCGCGCGACGAGCATCAGCTTGCAGTGGGTTTTCAAGCCAACCACCCCGTGAAAGACCTGCACACCCGCTTCCTGCAGATTTCGCGACCAGCGGATGTTGGAAGCTTCATCGAAACGCGCTTTCAGCTCCACCACCACGGCGACTTCCTTTCTCGCCGCGGCATCGATTAACGCGCGCACAATCGGAGAATTTTCGCTGGTGCGATAAAGCGTCTGCTTGATTGAAAGGACGTCGGGATCTTTCGCGGCGCTTTCGATGAATCGCACCACCGCCGCATAGGAATCGTAAGGATGGTGCAACAAAACTTCGCGTTTCCGGATCAGTTCAAAAATTGAGGATGCACCCGGCTTCAAGGCAAGTTCTCGGGGTACGAAGGGGCGGAACTTCAAATCCGGACGCGCCATTTGATCGTAGAGATAAGAAACTCGAGTCAGATTTGGGGGGCCATCGACTCGAAATATCTGCCAGGGCTCCAGGCGAAAATTAAGGACGAGGCGGTCGATGATTTCCTGATTCGCGCTCGCCTCGATTTCAAGCCGCACGGCTTCGCCCTTGCGCCGCCGGTGAAGCTGGGCGTCCACCGAATCCATGATGCTGCGCGATTCTTCTTCTTCCATATACAGGTTGCTGTTTCTGGTCACCCGAAATGCCGCCGCGGAAAGCACGGCATACCCGTGGTACAGGCGGTCCGCAAAAACTTGAATCACATCGGAAAGAAAAACGCATTTCACCACGCCATTTTCCGGCGGCAAAAGAACCAAACGCGGAAGCGCACGCGGCACCGTGACGACCCCCAGATAAGGCGCGACTCCGCGTCTTTTCCGGCGCAGCAAAAAAGCGAGAGATAAGGCCTTATTCAGCACGTGTGGGAAAGGGTGAGCGGGATCAACGGTGACGGGCGTTAGGAGGGGTTCGATCGACTTTACATAAAAAGTTTCGATGTGCGCACGATGCTCGGCGCTCAGTTCTTTCAGAGTTACGATCCGGATCGATTGGTCAGCCAAGGCCGGGACGAGTTCGTCGCGCCAGCAGTCGTATTGAGACTTTACGAATTCATGGATCTTGGCGGCGAGCTGGGTCAGCACTTCCTTCGGCGTACGTCCATCCGGACCGGCTTCGACGGCCTTACCATGCTCCACCTGCTGCAGAATTCCGGCAACTCGCACCTCGACAAATTCATCGAGATTGCTGGCCGTGATCGCCAGAAATTTGAGCCGCTCGAGAAGCGGATTATTCTGGTCACGAGCCTCTTCCAGCACGCGCTCGTTGAATTGCAGCCAGGAAAAATGCCGATTGAGAAAATATTGTGGGGCAGCCAATTGATCGTTAGCCATTTTTGCCTTGAAATCTATCCCGTGCGTGTTACAGCCATGTTACCGGAATTGTCGCAATGGAACCTACTGCAGCGCCGTAAATGACCGAACGTCAATTTCGTGCTACAGTTTCAGAGCTGGTGCAGGCTCCGATTCAAGCTCCGTCCGTTTGCATGCCCGCCGCTTCCTGGGAAGCACGATCTCGATAGATGCTCTTCGCGAATTCAGAAGAACGTCGCATGGCGGACGATATTCGGCTCCACGCGCCGCGAGGTTTCCTAAGATTAGATGGCACTGATATGGATAGCAGTTATTTCTAACGGCTCCTTAGTTGGACAGATATCCCTCACCCCGCCAGGTGATCCCTGGCCATTGAGTCGCATGGCTGGGTGGTGCGCCGAATGAAGGCTGCTTCGAAATTGCATTTGAAGACGTATATCCTGATCTTTTTCCTTGTGATATTTGCTCCGACTGGCAATGTTCTGCTCAGAAAGGGAATGGAAGGCATCCGGGACGTCGGTTTGCACAGTGCCGCGGATCTCATTTCAGTTGGCATTCAGGTCTTCACGTCTCCGTTCATCTGGCTGGGAATTTTTTTCTTGCTTCTGTTTTCGTCTCGTATTTGCTCGTTCTGTCCTGGGCAGACTACAGTTTCGTTCAGCCGGCCTCCGCGACATCATTTGGCGTGGTGGCCTTGTTGGGGCACTTTGTGCTGAAGGAACCGATCTCGCCCATTCGTTGGCTCGGGATAATCGTTATATGCTTAGGCGTGCTGGCCGTGGGAAATACGCACCCCCGCACAACGGAGCACAAGTAATGGCTTGGGAAGCTTTGTTCTTGCTGCTGATCGTCGTCGCCGGCACCAGCGGCGAGCTCTGCGTGACGAGAGCGATGAAGACGATTGGCGAAGTCAAAGATTTCCGGCCCGTGGCGTTGGTGCGCGTCCTGGTCCGGGCCATTCAAGTTCCGTGGATGTGGCTGGGTATCGCGCTGATGGCCATTGCGTTTTTCGCGTTGTTGGGCGCGCTCTCTCTAGAAAACGTCAGCTTCGTGGTTCCGGTGACAGCGCTCAGCTACGCGGCTGGCGCGTTCGGCGGCGAAATCTTTCTCGGCGAGAAGGTTTCACGGCGGCGTTGGGTCGGGGTGCTGCTTGTTTGCGTGGGTGTGACGCTCGTTTTTATTGGCGGAAAGTAATGCGCGCAGCGAGTTGGCTGTAGCTGCATACTTGTACGGAGTGCGATTGGCGCTTGGTTGGATACAATCTTGGATTGAGGATGGTTCGAAACGAATTGCATTTTGGATTCGTGAGCATCGGGGAGTCGATGCCGATTTGCGGCGCCTTTTGAGGCCGAGCTTAGCATCCAAAATTTAGTACGCCACGGAGTGGAGGGTTTATGAAGATAGCGGTTCTGGGCGGTGACGGGTATTGCGGATGGGCCACGGCTCTGTACTTGTCCAAACAGGGGCACACGGTGGCGATCGTCGATAGTTTCATCCGGCGCCAGTGGGATCATGAATTGGGAGCTCAAACCCTGACGCCGATTGCTCCGTTGACGGAGCGATTGAAGGTTTGGAACAAAATCACCGGTTACACGATCGACTCGTACGTGGGCGATATCACCGATTATGAATTTTTATCGTCCGTGATAAAGAGATTCGAGCCCGAGGCGGTCATTCACTTCGCGGAACAACGCTCTGCCCCGTACTCCATGATCGACCTGCGTCATGCGGTGTTCACGCAGACGAACAATGTTGTGGGAACCTTGAACTTGCTTTTCGCGTTGCGCGAATTTCAACCGGATTGCCATCTGATCAAGCTTGGCACGATGGGTGAATATGGGACGCCCAACATCGACATCGAGGAAGGCTACATCACCATCGAGCATAACGGCCGCAAGGATTTGCTGCCTTTCCCAAAACAGCCAGGTTCCTTCTATCACCTCTCGAAAGTACACGACAGCCACAACATGATGTTCGCGTGCAAAGCCTGGAGCCTGAGGGCCACGGATCTCAACCAGGGCGTGGTCTACGGCACGGTTACTGACGAAGTGGCGCTCGATGAAGCTCTGATTAACCGGTTCGACTACGACGAAATTTTCGGCACCGTTCTGAACCGTTTCTGCGTTGAGGCCGTCATTGGCCATCCTCTGACGGTATACGGCAAGGGTGGGCAGCAACGCGGATTCCTGGATATTCGCGACACCGTACGCTGCGTCGAGCTGGCTTGTTTGAATCCGGCAGCTCCGGGCGAATGCCGCGTGTACAACCAGTTCACGGAGAGATTCTCAATTCTCGAGATCGCCGATATCATTCAGAAAGCTGCCGAAAAAATCGGCCTGGCGGTCGAAATCTCTCACATCCCGGACCCGCGAGTCGAAGCGGAAGAGCATTACTACAACGCAAAACATTCCAAGCTGATCGATCTGGGCCTGCAGCCGCATCTACTTTCCGACGTACTACTCGATTCGCTGCTGAAAATCGCGGTGAAGTACAAGGATCGGGTCGACGAATCCTTGATTATGCCGCACGTCAACTGGCGGAAGACTCGTAACGATCATCGCCATGTACCACGAACCAGCGAGAAGTCCAGCGGGGCAACCCTCCCCGCCGCCGCGGGGTCGCATCGCCGGGCAGTCTACAACAAACCGTAAAGGACCGAATCCTATAGAGATTTGGTTGGACTGGTAATCGGGAATCGTCTTAACGAACCGGCAGGCGTAAGTAAGCTGCCAGAAAGGTCGCAACTCAAAAGAGGCATGTCGTTCAGGTTACGAGTATATGGTGCCCAAGAGAGGACTCGAACCTCCACTCCCTTGCGAGAACTAGCTCCTGAAGCTAGCGCGTCTGCCAATTCCGCCACTTGGGCACTGCTTGCGGCAAACTACGAGGCTCCGACATCTTGACGCCTGTCCCGAGGTTTGTCAACGAAGCACACCAGTCGCATCAAAACTTGACGGGTCCGATGCGCGGTTCTAAATTGTCTCCGTGTTGTCGCGGGAGAGAGGAGAGCGAATCGAATGGCAAGCGCCCGCGCTATGATTGAACGACGCCGCTCGAGCCGCGTCTTGATTCGAATCCCGGTTCAACTTTTTACCAACGATATTCATGGCGAACCGGTTGACCGGCTTGCGGAAGCGATTGCCGTAAGCCGCAACGGCGCCTTGATCCGCGGCACATTTGAACCGGTCCTGGGATCGCGCATAGAAGTGCTGAACGGCCTTTCCCAAGAGATCCAGGAGTTTCGGGTTATCCGCGTGACTCGATCCGAGGAAAGCAGTGTCTTCGAATTAGGACTCGAAATGCTCTATCCCACACGAAATTTCTGGGGTGTGCAGTTCCCCGACGAAGCTCTGTAGCATTTGCGCTCTGACAATTCCGAAAGTGGTATACTCCGCGAAAGTAAGCCCTTGAACGAGCCCCGCTTGGCCAATTGACGTCAGCAAATCCTCACGGCCCGCGGGCGCAGGAGGAGCCATGCCGGAAATTCACGGTCCGTTGTTGGGGGTTTTAGTCGTTTGGGGAGTCGTGACCGCTGTTCTGGTCGTGCTGCTCGTGTATCGCGGCACGCTTGAGGCACGCGAAGACGATCAGATCTTCCTGGACAGCGCCGGAGATTCGATGGCCAACGAGCAACGCCGGATCGTTGCGCGAATCGAAAGACTCTCCGGCCCGATCAAGTTGCTGGTGATTACTTCCATCGTATTACTTCTAGCCGCGGGCGGTTTTTGGATATACGACGGCTACCAGCGATTTTGAGGTCTGGCGCTCCAGCTGAGCATGGCTTTCACCGATTTTAGTCCTGCGACGGCTTTGAATGCCCACGCTGAGTTTGGCTCAACAGGTTCACAAATAAGCGATAAGCGCCGGGTACGCCGGCGGGCAACTCGCGAAAGAACGAAAGTCCCGTGTAGATATAAATTCCTTTCCCGTCGCGCGCGTACAGCAAAGCGCCATTGGCCTCGGGTTCGCCGGGATCCTTCAAGCCCAGCACAGCAGTGTATTTCGGATCGAATGTTCCCCAGAAATAGAGCCCGCGTTCTTGAATCCATCCTTCGAAATCATTGGGCGTAATTTTATTCGGCGTGTTTAACAAGGGATTATCCGGCACCAGGAACCTTACCGGCGAATCTGCATCGGTCACTCGCGACGTCGAATCCGGCATCGTCGCGGGAAATGGCGCGGGAAGTTCCTTGTTCCAGGCAAAATCCCGCTGGTATTGGACGAGCAGCGTTCCGCCGCGCTTTACGTAGTTCAATAAGCGCGAATTCGATCGTAGCAAATCCGTGCGGAGTTCGTAGGCCCGGATGCCCACCACGATCGCATCGTATTGATCCAAATCGCTGAAAGCGAGCTCTACCTCGGAAAGCAGGTCAACGCGAATTCCAATTTGGCGCAATATCTCCGGAAGCGTGTCGTTGTCGGCGGCGATATATCCAATGCGCAGGCCGGCCGGCACGTCCAAATCGAGCACGTGCACCATCGCGTCAGCAGGCTCACTCCAATCTCGCGTCGGCAGGGTCGGAATAGGAGCCAGTGAGGTCCGGAACGTGTCGTTTCCCAGCCGCGCGAAGGGTTGCAATGCGTAAGCTCCCGAGGCGGGCTCGCCCGGCGGCTCGATTACAAATTGTACGAGCTGATCACCGGCCCCGGAAAACTGCAGTGGGCCTTCAAGTTTCGGCGTCTGCACCTTCCAGCCTTGCGGCGCATCGAGCCCCACGTCGAATTTTGCCGGCTTCGTTCCGTGATACCTCACGCGCGCGAGCAGCTTGAGCGGCTCGACCACGCTCTTCCGCGCCATCATCAACTGCGCCGGATCGACGGTGAGCGTGACGAGCGGAACCAACTCGAGTGGATACGTAAGTATTCCGGTCGTTGACGCTTCTACGGAATTAATCGGACGTTCGATGGTAAACGCATAGCCATCGACGGAAGCCTGGAGAGCCAACTCCACCAGTGGCGGCGGAAACGGAAGAATCGCATCACTAGGAGCAGACGGCGGCTTTGCTCCAGCCGGAATCGCGATCTGAAATCGCGCCTCGTCGCCGGAAGGTTTTGTTTCAGTTGGAGTGATCGTCCAGCCCACCGGCACCAGGAAACTCGATGCATCTAGGTTCCACTTAACGGGAACAATCGGCATCCCGGAGATCGTCACTTGAACCGTAAAATTCTCGCCGGCGACGAGTTCGTGGCGGTCAGCCTGGGTCTCGATGGGAATCGCGATGTCATACACCATTGCGCGATCGATTCTTTCGCTGACCCGAGCGAGTTCCCAAGCGGCCGCTCTCGCATCATCTCCTGGCTCGTTCCCAATTTGCTCACATAGGCCACGAATACTCTTCCCGGCCTGCGCCAACGAGCTCGCCGCCCCAGTGCGGTCCGATTGCTCGACTGCCTTAGCTGCGGCAGCGAGATTGAAATCAACCGACTGCAGGGTCGGCGCCATTTCAGCCTGCAAACTCCCGAATTGTTCTCCCAAAGCAGACAGTGGCTGTGCAAGAAGCTTCGCCTCAAATTTCCCAAGTTCGCCCTTCGCGTTTTCACGGACCAAGTAAATCGGACGGCGGAAAAACGCATTCCCGAAGAAGGCCGGGGTACCTTGCGACCGGTGTTGCGCGTGCCCTTCCATTCCGATTTCGACGTAGCTCTTGCCCCACAGCGGTGACACGCTATTCACCGGAATCTCGACCGCGTCGGCGGATTTATCGCGCGCCAGTCGCAATTCCAACCGAGTTTTCCATGGCCCAAGCCCTTCCGCGATCTGCTGTGGAAACATCTTTGGGTCGGCCGCAGCAACCACAGCTTGCGGCGTTAGAATTCCACTCGCTTGATGATGGCCATGCCCCGAATGCACTCCGCCCCACCCATTGATCACTACATCGGGCCGATACGTGCGAATGACTCTTACCATATCCTCCAAAGCGAGCCCGTCCCAGACCTTCATCGCTTGTTCCGGACTCTTTACAAAGCCCGTATCTGGCGCCCTTGTAAAAAACTGCCGCACGCCATAGTGACTGCCAGCCGCAAGCAGTTCTTCCGTACGAATTACGCCGAGCTGGCCGCCTTGCTCTGGACCGATCGCATTCTGGCCTCCCTGCCCTCGCGTGATGGTCAGCAGCGCGACGTCGGCATTCAGTCCGTGCGACAGATATGCCAACAGGCTCGACCATTCATCGTCGGGATGCGCGGTGACGAAAAGAATTCGCGTTGTGATTCGCGACCCGTCGATGGCTTCGACCGTCTCGGGAAGCGATTGAGCCGCCATAGCCGGAGCGAGCGAACCTATGGCCCACGCCAGCAGTACCGCGCCTGTCAATCGCCTCAGGACCGTTCTCAAGTCGTTCACCGAGTAATCTCCTTGTATCCGCTCGCGGGCGCCGATTGCTCAAATGGCCATTGGCCTAGCATACGCGCGCGTCCCATGTAGACCAGCAGGCCCACACCCATCGCTATGACTGAGCTAACGATTGGAACCAGGCCGGTGGAAAGAAAAATACCAATCCATCCGCCGATCGCCAATAGCACCGGCAGCGGATAGAACCACATCCGAAAAGGCCATCGTTCCGCTTTCCATTTTCTGTGCAACAACAAGAGTCCGCAGGCCTGGCCAACAAATTGGATGAGGCACCGCATCGCCAGGATGGCGCGAATGACCGAGAAAAGGTCAAAAAACAAACAGACGAAAGCGGATGCGGCACCCAGCGCGAGGAGCGAGACGTACGGAAAATGCTTCGCGGGATGCACGCGGCTAAAAATCGAAAAAAAGTTGCCGTCCAAGGCAGCCGCGTAAGGAACCCGCGAGTATCCAAGGGTCGCGGAAAAAATAGAGCCGAAGGCCAGCACGAGAATCAGGCTCGTTCCAAAAGCCGCCCAGTGCATTCCAAATGTACGCTCGATAAATAGGCTCACCAGGAAAGGTGAATTCTGCGCCTCCCGCCAGGGTATGACGCTCAGGATGCTCGTCTGCATCGCAAGATATAGGACGGCAATTCCGATAATTGAGATGAAAATCGCCCTCGGGATATTTTTTTGCGGTTCCTTCATTTCGCCACCGAGGTTGCATACGTTGTAATAACCCAGGTACGAGTAAACGGATTGGACGCTTGCAATTCCCAGCCCCAAGAAAAAAACTCGCGAAAGGTTCCATGTGCCGGGAGCATAGGTAAACACCCGGCTCGCATCGAAATGAGTGGCGCCTCCATACACCAGCCAGAGTATCGTTCCCAGGACGATCAGCAAGAGCGCAGTCGAGATTTTGCCGATCGTGGTGATGCGCCGGTAGAGCAGAAACACCACGACGGCTAACACGCCGAGCGCCACGATTCGATCGTAATTGCTTCCGAGCGAGTGCGAGTTGATCCAGGGGCCTAGGCCGGGAATTTTGCCCGCCACATATTTGGAATAATCCGCGAAGCCCAAGGCTCCCGAGGAGATGCTCAGCGGAGCTTGAAACAGTGTCTGCCAGATAAAGAGAAATGACATGAGGCGCCCGAAACGATTGGCTCCGTATGCCTCGCGCAGAAAAACGTAACTTCCGCCGGCCTGGGGCATCGCTGCGCCCAGTTCAGCCCAGACGCATCCATCAAGCAGCGCGAGGACAGCGCCGGCAATCCACGCAAGTAGACATTGCGGTCCGCCCATCGCGCGAATGATGAACGGGATCACGATAAAGGGACCGATCCCGACCATGAAGGTCATGTTAAGAGCGGTCGCTTCGACCAACCCCAGGCCACGCTCGAGTTTTTCGGTCTCGCTCATTGTCCCGATTCAGCCACGCATGGGAAAAGAACGGTCAGCATAGCAAGAAACGGCCTATCCCGATGGCCACGATGATGTTCATCGCCGAATTTAGATACAATCAGTCCGGCGTTGCGTCGTATGCGCTCGGCACGACGATCGGCCCATCTGCCCGGAAGTGGACAAATCGACGGGAGTGAAATTATCTTGGGGCGCTTCCAAATTCGCCTGAGCCATTTCTGTTTCGCGGTTTGTCTCGTTGGTCTGCTGGCAGCCTCGGGCGCAGTGCCCGCGACGGCCGCGACGCTGAATGTACCGCCCGAAGCCATCCAGGCAATGGACAAGCTGTACGCCGGTAATCCGCAGGCAGCCATTGCGATTCTGCGCATCCTGCAAAAAAACCAGCCCGAGAACCCGCTCGGCTTCTTGCTCGAAGGCGAAGCGGCCTGGTGGCTGGTCTATTGCGATAACGCGGAAGTGAAGTACGGAATGGTCGATGCCTGGAAGCGTGGGAAAAAACCGGAGGACGAAGCGTATTTTGCGTTGGCCGACAAAGTGATCGTTCTGTCCGAAGCGCAATTGGCCAAGTCCGATACCGCCGAAATGCGTTTCTACGCGGGCAGCGGTTACGCCCTAAAGGCGCGGCTGTTTGGGTTACGCGGAGAAAACCGAGCCGTCGCTCATGCCGGTGTTAGCGCCCGTGCGGAGTTTCTTCGGGCGCTGGCGCTTGACCCTCAAATGGCCGATGCGGAGGCAAGCCTGGGGCTATACAACTATTACGTGGATGCTTTGCCGGGAATCGTAAAGATGCTGCGCTTTTTTATGGGTATCCCTGGAGGCGATCGGAACGAAGGAATTCGCCAGATGCAGGTTGGGATCGACCACGGCATTCTCACGCCCGTGGAGATGCGTTTCTACCTGGCGAAGAACCTCCGCAACTTCGATCAGCAGTATGCAAGGGCAATCGAAGTTGCTGATCCACTCGCCGCGCGTTACCCGAACAACCCGGTTTTCCAGTTGCTTCTGGGAAATCTGAACTCCGAACTGAATCGCACGGAAGAGGCATCCGAGCATTTTCGAGCGGCCCTGCGAGCCGCGCAGGCTCAGGGAGATTGCCCCGCGTGCGTGACCTGCATGACGCGGGTGCGCGAGATTGCCAACTCGTTTCTCGCGACGCAGAACTAAAACTCGCCGAGTAAGAAGGTTATTACGTGCCGGTCGGAATCAGCTGCGGGCAGCTTGTTCTTGTTCAAAGGCATGGTACGAAGAGCGAACCAGAGGGCCGGCCTCTACATGCTTGATCCCCATGGCTTCGCCTAATTTCTTGAATTCGGCGAACTCATCGGGATGGACGTAGCGCTCGATCGGCAAATGCTCAGGGGTGGGTTGCATGTACTGGCCGAGCGTTAGAATGTGGGTGCCTTGCGCGGCGATATCTTGCATGGCCTCGAGCGTTTCTTCGCGAGTTTCGCCCAGGCCGAGCATCATTCCCGTTTTCGTCGGCAGTCCGGGCAGCATGTCTCCGGCCCGTCGCAATAATTCCAGCGATCGTTCGTACACGGCGCCTTTGCGCACTTGGCGGTACAAGCGCGGAACAGTTTCCATATTGTGATTCAGGACGTCGGGCTTGGCGGCCATCAAGGTTTCCAGGGCGTGCCAGTTGCCGCGAAAATCCGGGATCAATACTTCGACTCTGCAACCTGGCACGCGCTCGCGAATTCGGGTGATCGTGCGGGCGAAGATTTCCGCGCCGCCGTCCGGTTGGTCGTCGCGATTCACCGACGTTACCACGGCGTAGCGCAGTCCCATTCTTTCGACGGCCTCGGCCACCCGTTCCGGCTCGTCTTGCTCGGGAGGACCGAGCGGCTTGCCACTGGGAACCGCGCAAAACCCGCATGCGCGCGTGCAGATGTTGCCCAGAATCATGAACGTCGCCGTGCGATGCTCCCAACACTCGCCCATATTCGGGCACCGCGCGCTCTCGCAAACGGTGTGCAGATCAAGCGTGCGCATGATGCGCTTCAGTTCCTGGTAATTCGGGCCGCCGCCAAATCGCACACGAAGCCACGACGGACGCGGATGCGTTGAGGGAGGCGGAACATTGCTGGAAAGAATCGTGAATGGAGTGGCCAATGGTTTGCGAACCTGAGATTGAATTGTAAGCGGGCTGCTGGACGGAAGCAATTGCCGCGTTGCCATCTCCGGAGAGTGGCGCGAGATTCTAGCGGAAGACGTTGGAGTTTATCTTCCAATAAACCACAGCGCCTATTACGTTACTGTTGTATTTTTACAACACTCGATTGCCAGGGCCTCGAAGATGGGACGTAACACATTGATTGTAAACGACAAAGCTAGCTGGGCGATGGTGACAGACGTGCTACACTTTGGCTATCGCTTTGCGAATGTCCTACCAACTCACAATCCAACGTCCAGTCCAAACTTCTGGCGTCGGCCTGCATACGGCGGTCCGCAGCAAGCTGCGGCTCGTTCCCGCGCCAGCAGACACGGGCATTGTGTTCCGCCGGGTGGACCTCGATAATTTTGAAATCGAAGCGCACGTGCGCAACGTGGCGCGCGTGAGCTATGCCACGAGCCTGATGCGCCAGGGCGTCCTGCTTTCGACCACCGAGCATCTGCTCGCAGCTCTGTATTCGTGTGGTGTGGACAACGTGTACGTCGAAATCGATGCGTTGGAGTTGCCGATTCTCGATGGCTCTTCGCAACCTTTCATCGAATTGCTGGCGCAGGCGGGCACCCGCAAGCTTCGCCGGCAGCGCCGCTACATTCGCGTCGTCAAACCCCTGGAATTTTCGGATGGCGACCGGCGCATCGGAATCTATCCCGCTGATGAGTTTCGGGTGCACTGCTACGTTGATTACGATCACCCGTCGGTTGGGCCGCAAGAGGTCGAGATGGTTGTGGATCGCGAGTCGTTTAGCCGGGAACTTGCTCCGGCGCGCACTTTTGGCTTCATGAAGGATTTTTCCGGGTTGCAGGCGATGGGCTTGATTCGCGGCGGCTCGATCGAAAACGCAATCGTGCTGGACCAGGACAGCATCCTGAATGGTCCGCTGCGATTCCCCGACGAGTTCGGCCGCCATAAGGCCCTCGACCTGATTGGGGATCTTGCGTTGGTTGGGCGCCCGCTCAAAGCGCGTATCGTCGCGCACAAGGCAGGCCACGCGCTGCATACGCAATTGGTCACGCGGCTGCTCGCTGACCGCTCGCTGTGGACCGAAACCACCGAAAAGCAGGACAGCACATCACCGCAAATGGACGCCACGGAACACGCTCCCGTCCAAACGTGATTCGCTGCGGCGCGTCATTTCGCTTGCCCTCGCGAGGATTCGTGGCGCAAAACATGAAATGGAAATATGGCCCGCGTTTTGAAACCTAGCCTCTCGTAAACACGAATCGCCCCGGCATTGTCTTCTCGCGCGTGCAAGAATGGAGTCTCTCCGCGCTCGATGATTTTAAGCATCAGAGTCGACATTAAAATCTGTGCATACCCTCGCCCGCGAAAATCGGGATGGGTGCAGACGGCGCTCACCTCGGTGTATCCGGGGAGGCGCTGGCGTTCGCCGGCCATCGCCGCGAGCCGTCCGTCCTGGTGAATGCCTAAATACAGTCCCAGCTCCTGCGTGCGTTTCCCAAAGGGTCCGGGATTGGTGAGTCTCGTAAGTGCGATCATGTCATCGGTATCCGCCGCCGTTAATTCCTCGATGAGGGGAGTATTCTCATCGCGCACGAGCTTTGGCGATTCGCAAACCATCTGCACGAGATTCGAAGTGTGAATCGTTTTCCATTTTTCCGGGATCTTCACAGGGCGGTAGGAAAATAGCGCGACGACGTCTCCTCCGGTGATGTGCGCCAAAGATTCAAACGCTTCGGGTGTGGGCTGATTCAACGCTCCCAACGCCGTCACTTCGACGGGATATCGGCGCGCGAGCTCGTCGCCTTCGGCGAAATATGAATGTTTCGTCGTCAGGGCGTTCCAAATCGGATTGTCCAAAATGTTCAATTTGAGACCCACGCAAGTCACGTGAGATGCGCGATCCGCCGGCGCCTGCGACCTTAGAAATTACCGGCTTGGGCCTTTATGCACCATCCGCTTATGGCGCTCAAACCGTTTCGCGTTCACCGTATGGGTGCACTGTCGGCAGTCGCAGTGCCGTCGTTTGAATATCGAATTACACCGGACTGATCCGTAAAAAAGTTTCGCGCACCCGTGGTATTTCGTTGAACCGGGTCCGCCGTAATTTCAAAACCAATTGCGCCGCCGGATGTGCAGCCCGGGGCTTCAGCACCCGGGGAAACAGCCGACGCCACGGCATTATCGGGAAACTTCGGAGTATAGGTGAATACGTAACCGGATTTTTGGCGGGATGCGACGAGGGCGGCATCCAGCAAACTTGCGTGATTGCAGCTTATCGATCCTCCGGGGTCGTCGCTCAAGACGTCCAGGTTCGAAGGAAACCCGTTTTGAAATTCAGTGGAATACGTCTGCGCAGCCGTAGCGATGACGCGCAGCGATCCGACCGCAGAGGCTTCGTTTGCCGCCATGCGCGCACGCAGCAAATTCGGGATCGCGATTGCGGCAACAATCAGGATGAATGGAAGGATCGCGACGCCGATATAGCCGAGTATCAGGCCAGCCGTCGCGATTCCGGCCCCGCCAATCCTTCCCGCCGATTTCCGGATCTCGGATAGCGATATGTGGCCGAGAATAATTGCCGCGATCGAGGCTGGCAGCATGAAGGCGAATACGCCGCAGAGCAGGCTGGCGATTGCCTTTCCATTTGTAGGCGGATTCGCGAATGCCAGCTGGCCTGACCCGCGCGGCTGACCCGGGACGACCGGAACTCCTGCTCCGGTAACCGCTTGCGCCACCTGACCGGCCTCGAGGGAATTTCCACACGTTACGCAATACTTCCCCGCGTCTGGATTTGCAGTGCCGCAGCGTGGACAGAACATCGCTTC
>Ga0302325_10003772_pt1 | contig 35446 bp, 54 predicted proteins | sample Palsa_T0_2_FD_201948 | JGI IMG/M metagenome (GOLD analysis project Ga0302325, IMG submission 201948) | Peat permafrost microbial communities from Stordalen Mire near Abisko, Sweden - Palsa_T0_2 | ecosystem: Environmental > Terrestrial > Soil > Palsa > Peat permafrost | place: Sweden: Abisko...
TACGAAAAACGTTTGTTCCGGCGGGGATGGAGATATTGAAACAAGCTTGGTTCCTCTAGGACTAATGCTCATCGCAGAGAATAATTACAACGGCATTGGGTCGGACTTCGTAGAATCATAATTGCATACTTGAACCTATCGTCAACTCATGTCTTATAATTCGCATGTCTCAGATGGCCAATAAAGTAGCTCTTCATAGCCGAACTTGAAATGACTCAACTCCCACCCATGTCTAGAAGCGAGCACAAGGGTTTACAACCATTCGATGTCATTGAAATGCCAGCCCCAAAGCCTCCTAAAGTGGTCCTGATTAGACATTTCTCTATAAAGGGAACATGTGTCTACATATTTCTCTCACTATTGGTAGACTTGGCTTCCTTGGCATGGATGATATGTATTGTCTTCTACGGCACCATGCCATGGCTCCCCGGTCCAGTCAATGCATGGCACCATCGAACGGCTTTCAACTGCTTCATGGCCTTTGGGCTTCTGCATTACTTCCTTGTCCGGCCCGCACTCCTTGTCGTGATCCGGTTTGTCATAGAGTTCACCTTCGACGTTTGGCCACATACGGCCGACATAATGAAGTGGAATAGACGTCTTCAACAGGTCGCCGTTTGCGGATTCCTCATCTTTGGATTCGCCATGGTGTGTTACGATGATCCTATCGTGCGCACATGTACTCGGAGCGACTTTCCGGTTCACTTCAAATTGGGGAGTGTAAAGGATAGTGTTCGGGGAAGTGTGAAGGTGAAGAGCTCAGACGGACATGACATCTGGGATATGGTGCATTATCCGTTGAGATCAAATCCTGATGTTTTTACTTTCAAAGTCTTGAGATACAACTCGGAGAGCGATAATGACCATAAGGTACTTTGGCCGACATTAAGTGCGGTATCAGAAGTAACCTATGATTTCACGGCGAGAGAGGACCACCTTGCATCTATGGTGGGCTATTGCGGTTTTCAAAAGCAATTGTGTCTGAATGGGACAGTTCAGATGGCTCCATTGATGTTCGAATGGACATACATTGATCCTCAAACATCAGAGACAGAACATAAAGTTCTGAGCGGGGATGGTCGCTGGCGGTTTGGTAAAAATCGACCTTACGTTCAGTTGTATAGCAGTTCCAAAGACTTGGTATTTTCAGCACCAGCGTCGAAAGTTATATGCGGAGGAGGGGATGGAGATCTCAGAACAGCAGTAGTTCCAGCAGGCATCATCATGATAGCGGAACAGCAATACAATGGACGATACTAAAACCACATACGCATGTAGAAATTTCGAAACAGATGAACTCGCATATATTACGCTCGATTTCATATAATGCAACACGATCATAAATACCCAACTCCACATACCATCTCGCAAACCGACAACGCCCCCAACCCGTAGTCACGGGAAGCTAGTACCTATGCCCTTCAGCCGTCAGCCCAAAGGAAACTAAAGCCACAAAGAGGAGGAGACATACATTTTATATTGGGTGTGAACGGGCTCCAGAATTTGTTGTTGGACACCCTTGAAACTGTAATCGATTGCGATATCGAGGTCTCGCTTATTCCGCGCATTCGGTCGGCATTCAAGCTTTCCATGAACTACTTCGTCACGCTACCATTAACAAAAATAAAGAAGGACGATACGTTGATGACAATTGGCTCTTCAATGTAGAACACAACTTGTTTCCAGTGAGTGTATTTTGCATGTGGACCAGTGCTGAATCGCACAGGCTTATGACATGCCTCAAAGCCGATATCAAACCATGCGACGATGGCGTGAACGAAGTCGTCTCTGGTGGCACGAAGTTTGAATTCTGCGATGAAGGCGAGATCTGAGACTGTGCAAGTGGTGAGATCGAGGTCAAGAATACGGTAAGGATCTGTGACTACGGATTTGAGTTCAACAGTATCGACGAGGGGCTCTCGCATTGCAATGGAGGCGATAGGAGAGAAGTCGAAGCCATAGACTGATTTCCAGAAGCCGATTTTTTCCTCCTTGTAGTCTGCATCTTCAATTCCGGCCACCCACAAGGACGCGTGATCTGGGAAAATCAATCCGCCAGGTACCTTGGATTAGCTCAGATACACAATGGGATATACGAGGTAACGATCTCTAGCCCAAAGGACGGTGTCAAGCATACTTTCGTAAAGCAAGAAGTATCCCATCCATTCAGAGACAATGATGTCGACTTTGGGGAAAGGCAACGTCACCTCCTCCATCTTGCCTTTGAGCAAAGTAATCTTATCACCCATGCCATTCAACTCAACGATTCTCCTTGCTTGATCAATGATGTTACTCATGTCAACTCCAATAACATGCTTTGCGCCGGCCTTGACACAAAACATACTCAAAATGCCCGTTCCACATCCAACATCCAAAACCACCTTATTGGCAAACAAATGCGAATTCTGATAAATAGCATTGCGATAAGACAAGGTCCGCACAGTGTCCTTCAACATCTCCTCTGCCATGTCAGCACACTCATAATCCTGGGATGTGTACCATGAATGCCAAAATGGCCGTATGAATCGGCATAGTAATCGGCCGACGTCATGTCGTCCATGCTTGAGGCAGCAGTGCTTGTTTTCCCGGCCATGAATTCCTGAAGCGACACTCCGTTTGGGATGACTTGTACTTTTGAGCCCATAAAGCGGTGATGCCTGCAGGCGGTTTGGCAAATATTTTCCCTGGCGGTGGTGCAGCACAGAAGATCTTCACGGGCGCAAAAATTAAAAGGGAAATTTTCTACCGGCCAAAAAAAGGGCCCTGAGTTGGCTTTGCGCGGAAGCTCCCAATTGGTGGAGAACACGTTTTTCGTGCAGCCAATCATACATCATCGTCAGCATCCCCCAACCATCCATCTCATCTGGCGAAAGTTACTAGTTCGACCGAAGCAAGTTCCATATCCTTCCAATTGCTGCTCTGGAGTTATAGAAGAGAGCCGCCGGGAATCCGCGAGAAACATTACTCAGAAATGGTATCCTTTAATTATAACGTCATGTATGCTAATGCTACTGTATACAAACCTCGTGAACCCCGCCAACTCCCGTCTTAGAGCACATCCGTAATTCTCTGCTGTCGGATAACACTCTTTTGACTATAATAAGCTCATTCCACCATACACGGACATACGAAGCATCACGACTGACACGATAATAGTATTCGCAGAAATCAGAACATCCCATAAATCGTAGAAATTCTTCGTCATGCGTGATAATGATGAGTTGGAAATTGCTCTGTGCGCGCCGATGGCGCACTAAGCTGGCTAAACTCTTTGCTAGGGATTCAATGTTTTCACGGTCGAGATTGGTGGTGGGTTCATCGAGAGCGAGGACACCGAATTTATCACCGAAGGATTCTGCGAGGGCCAGGCGGATGATTATACAGGCGAGGACCTTTTGACCTGCTGAACAACGACCACGCATGTCTAATTCCACGGAGTCTTTGACCATGCACACCTATGATTAATCGCGTGTTAACGCAGCATACCCTGTAATTGTAGGTTCGATTTGCTTTCTGATCTTCCTTCTCAGAGCGGATTAGGATAGTATCAACATCTTACGCGTTAGCGAAATCAGTAGGCGATTTACCAGTTCCAACATATGTGTTCCTCCATAACTCGCCGATTATCCGATTAATCTCCTCCATCTTCAAGCTGTGGAACTTCATGATTGCGCTATCCAGTGCCTTAGCATACTTGGCTAGATCTTCGGTCGCTGCCTCGGTGGTCTAGATGAGCCCAATCTCAGAGTTCAACAAACCTTGACCTTGATATGTTGTCGTCGATACTTCTCGTGAGCATCCTTGTACTCGGATTTAAGCTGCTCATTATACTTCTGCAGCTGTAAATCCATCTGCTTGATCTCCCCCGCCATAGTTGCTTGCTAAGTATAAGTCGTGGCACTAGTGGAGTGGCGAACCTCAGCAGTCCATTTAGTATTAGCTTTCCGTAGCTTCTCAGCCCGTTCTTTATACTTATCCACCTCTGCCTCAGCATTATCTTTCTCCATCTCTGCGATCTTAGTCTTCATTCTAGCGATATCTCTCTGCATCTCCCTGTACCGCAAATTATCCGCAACATTCCTTTCGAGTTGTCTCATATTGGCTAGATTGGACTCTGCCTCCGAGATGGCCAGAGACAATTGCATGATTTCGTCATCAATGCTAGCTATTCGTGTGTTTAGGTCGATGACTGCTTTCTTTGCGGCGGCAAGTCGATCGTCGCCCCCCGCTAGGCGATACGCTTTGATATCGTTGTCGACATTCTCAAATTGATGAATACTATCTTGGACTTTCAAGATTTTGGAATTGCAGCTTTCTTCGTCTGCTTGAGTTTGTTCTCGCAACATTCGTAGCTGTTCGTGAATTCTGCCAATCTCAGGATCCAAAGACTCGCTTTGAGCCGTTGCCGTCTACCATAAGTCCACATTTCCAAAAATACGTTTCAAAGTAGAGGGGCACTTGAACCGGTACCTCAATATCTTCTTGTGCTCTATGTAACTGAGCCTTCGCTTCTTCCATATCCCTCACAAACCCCTTCTTCGCATTAATTTTATTTTCGCCCTCTCCCAACCGGAACTTCATCGACGAAATCTGATCTTTCAATCCCTGGATACGGACACGGGCCTTTTCTTTCTCTGCAGACATAGCTTTTTGTTCGCGTTGGAGTTTAGTGCGTTGTTCGTTCAATGAATCCATTTTCGCACGGATTTCTGCGCCGGAGAGGGATCCCCCTGATTCTCCAAGCTGGTTTTCACAGCGGGTAATCTCCCGCGATAGTTCCTCGATTTCTTTGTTGTAGCGGGTGATGTCCTGGACCGGTCGGCGCAGGCCTTCCAGAGCTTTTAATTCAACTTTGATCGAGCCCACCGTGGCGATACGCTGGAATCAGACTACACGAAAAAGAAGGAACAAGAGAGTATACCTGATCAATTCCCTTGTTAGCTTCAGCCAGTTTTGCTTCGGCAGTTTTCATCTCGACTTCCAATTTCGGAATCTCGTGTTTTACAAGCCGTACATAGGTATCATAAGTCGACTGCAGAGCTTTCAAATGAACAAGCTCATTCTCATTCTCCTTAAGATCTTCTTCTAATTGCTTCTCCTTCTCAGGCGCCGCGTTTATCTGTTTATCAAGCTACACGTTGTTAGCACGTACAATCGAGCAAACATACTCGGTGACTTAGATCATCTATGTCACTAGGATCAAGATCTTTCTTGCATAAACTGCAAACATGTTCGTCCTTGGCCGTTTGCAGCGCCTTGCTAAAGAACGTTCCTGCATACCTGACATTTCGAATCTGTCTACTTGTCAATACTGTCTCCAGTGGGAAAGGACAGTTTAATGTTTGAGACAGTTTTTTCAACCTCTTCGACGAGGGTGGGGAATTCAGCGATATCCTGTTCACAGACTTCCATGACTTTGGACATCGCAGCGTTCTTCTCCTTCCGTTTGTCTCGAAGTTGTTCTTTACAGGTATTCAATCTCGCTTCAAACTGTGAGATTTCCTTTGCCGTTCCTTCGTGTAGACGTTCCGCCTCTTCGAGATCATCTGTCTTCCTCCTGATAATAGTATTGATTTGCGAATCAGTAACAGAAGACGTCAACTCCTGTCCCATGAGCTTTTGGAACCGCTCCACGTTGGCGGAAATCAACATCTTCTGCGCTTGTTGTTTCTTCGCAAGATCAGCTTTCAGGACATCGATTTTGGCGCGAAATTCCGATTGTGCGGAAGTAGAAGTTAGTTCCGTTTGGATTTGCTTGAGGTCTTCTTCGATGCGCGAGATTTGAAGATCCAGAGAGGAGATTTGTGAGTCCCAGGATTTTGCGACGAATTCGTCTTGTGCGGTTTGCAGGGCTGTCGTCGTATCTTGCATTTGGGATTTTAGGATTGTGAGGTCGGATTCGTCGACGGAGAGGGAGTCTAGGGAGTTTTGGAGGTCGTTGATTTTACGGTCGAGTGTGCGGACTGATTGACGGGATGTTTGTTTCTGTGCAGATAATGTGGACTGTTGGATTGTGAGTTCCTGCAGTTGATCTGTTAACCCCTTATCTTGGATGGATGAATCACGCTACTATTAGAATTGCCTGGACAGAGTAACAGACCTTGACTTTGTCGAGTTGGCCTTTTTCTTCCTTTAGAGATTGAAAGAGCAATGATTTGATCTTATCAATCTGTTCGTCATCCATGATAACTTCCATGCCGCGAAATCCATGCCGTCGAGCAACTTCCTTGACAACATCCTCTCTCCTCGCCATACTCCGTTCATTCGCCCTCTTCGCCTCCTCAAGACCACCCATCTCCGCCGTTCTCCGTCCAAGCTCTTCTCTCACACCCTGTAGTTCATCAGACAATTGTTTTCTCCTGGCAATCTTCTCTTTCATGACGTCCTGGGCCTCGACATTTCTTCGCCCGAAAGAATCTCTCATTGCGATCAATTCTTCGTCTGATTCGGTGTATTCTTGCATGTCCTTCTGGAGCGAGATCATGGTTTCTCTCGTGTGGCCGACCTTTTCCTTCATGAGTTTTAGCTCCGCGACAGTCTGTTGGAAGGCTTGTGCGGTGGTGAATAGTCTTTGCGTTTCTTCTTGATTCTCGTTTATTTTGACCTGCAACAAATCAATCCGATCCTGTTTCTTTTGAATCTCCTCCAAAAGGAATTGAGAATCTTTCGTAATCTACGATTATCCCCCTCATTCTCATGGAAAATACACGATCCGATCTCTCTTTATCAGCTTTCATAAACTCCAAAGATTGAGTATCAGCCTTGACATCCCGTTCTTGATTTTTCTTCAAATCCCTCAACTCAGTCAATGCCCTCGTATACCGCGCATTCTCAAAAATATCATCAAATTTCTTCTTCAACGGACCCGGCTCGCTCAAAGGCCAGAACGAATCCTCCTGATGACAGAATATAACATTCTCCAAAACCGCTTTACTGACTCCCAGAGACAGGGGCATTTGAACATCGAGCTCGGCACAGCGGGAGGAAATGGCGACTCTTTCCCCGTTGTCCGTTTCGAGCATCATTTGGCCGTCCAGAGTAGATTGCTTGCGGGAGCCGTTGCGGGCGATGGTGAGTTGCATGGAACGGGTACAGACGATTTTGACTTTGTTGGTGTTGCGGAACAAGAGACGGACTTGGGCCACGACTTCTTTCTTTTGCGCCATCTATCGCAGTTGTTAGAACAGGACAAAGGAGAGTGGAAATACCCGCGGGTCATGAATGAATGCGCCGCCGGTTTTTGCGCCAGGAGGGAGTTCGCCTGTTGTTATGTACTTTAGACATTCGATGATAGTCTACATTAGCTTCAGCAGTCGGTGACCGTACTGTCTTTCCTGAACCGTTGTGACCGACGATTAGCGTCAAGGGAGGCAGGAACCTGAAGTCAGCATCAAACCATGAGATGCATACTCGATGATTTCGGGATGTTCTTGGCCGAACGAACGGATTCCGAGGATGGCTAGTTTGTTGATCGTTGCCATCCTGATATTGCTGCCACGGGCTCAGCTCTGGCTAGGGAAATCGAATGTCTGAATTGTAGATCGCTTTAACGCGTGGTGACACGCTGATCCCTGAACGCCGGAGACGAGCGGAAATCCCCCCCTCAACCCCGCCATCTCAAATCCGACAGGTCAAATTTCCTTACGTACGCAGTTTCCACAACAACACAATAAAGCCAGGGGTCTCTCAAACACGCAAGCACGGCAAACGAAAGGCCTGAAACACAGCACCCTGCAGCCATCAACCCACCCCAGCAAAAAAGACACGTTCAACAACAACCCTCGCCCGCGCAGTCTGTCTGCCTGCGTAGTCCTCGACGATGTCCAGCACAAACTATGTCTCGCGACTTCCCACGCTCTCAGAAGTCGTGTCCTCAAAAACAAAGAGCCCCGTCGACTTGTTCGGCTTCTACATCTACATGCGCGATGACCAGCGCTCCGTCGACTGTATTCTCCATGTCACTGGCAATGGTTGATAGTAGATCTGGATTTATGGCTGGATATAAAACAACATACCTCGCTTTGTAGAGTTTATGTCCGAGAATTACGTCGGTCGGTGTTGGTTGCAACGCCCGATTTCGAAAAGGAAGATCTCGGAAGAGGAATAACCCCTGAAAATGAACACGATCCGTATACAAGCTACTACTCGGACGACCCAGAAAAACATCACTCGCAGTACAGTGAGCGACCTCCTCATGCCGGGGGAGGACATATTGGAGACCACAATATAAGTCCCTTTCTCCGAAGTCAGTCCCAAATGGGAATCCATCAAGGCTCCAAAACACCCCCTCCGCTTCATAACTATCCTACTCCACACGACTCGCCTGAATCTAATTCCTCGCGCAACAAGAATCGCACAATCAATCGAGCGGATTTAAAAGCTGCGGCAGAGAAAATCTTGTATACTTATTTGTTGCCGGGGAGTGAGAGAGAGTGTACTTTGCCCAGGGAAATGGTGCTGGATGTTCAACAGGCGATTGAGAAGGACGGGAGAGATGATCCAGAGATATTTGATGCGGCTAGAGAGTATGTATTCCAGGCCATGGAACGGGATGCGTTTCCTGGGTTTCTGAGAGCCAAGGCGCTGGGGAATCTGGTTAGATTTTCTGCTTTGTTGAGATTATTATTGGGATTGTTGAGTTTGTTTGCAGGATTCTGGACCGGCTTTACTCTTATTTTCCTCGGATATGCAAGAGTAACTAGATGTTGGGTATGTCCTCCACGTTGTCTGGGTTGAGAGTTATAGGTTATTCTCCCGTTTACGATTGGGGTGTATTTGCTGTTTACACATCAGTATAACTTGGATCCTATCATTGCCTTGTTAGGATACTCAGAATGCACATTCATGAGTTTCAGACACATTGACGAACCTTATGGTATATCCTTAAAAACACCAAATATTGATGTTTAGTGCGAAAACTACTCAACCGACGGAGCTGGATCGTTCTTCTCATCACAACTATCGTCACTGCCGCCCTTTGTCTCCTCTTCATCCTCGTCCCCAGCCGACGACTATAAACCCCCTTTCTGTATCACTGGTGGAGTCGTCCTCATCCTCGTTATCGTTAGTACGGCGTTGCAAGAGCAGGTTATGTAGCTAGGTTGGGCACATGTATATTTTTGGACAAACTAGGAATTTATTCGCTACTTACACACAATACTTGTTTAACACTATACAATTTGGTCTCTTGATTGATACCTCTGGGGCTTTACTCAATGTACCTGAATCGCGGATGAAGATCCCCCAGATGAGCAGAAGCATCGTCATCATTGGCAAACTTCTGCAGCCGATAATCCCGTTTCCCTTGTTCCCTCCTCGTATTCTCCCACCGAATATAAAAGATCATAAACACGCAAAGCAAAATAATACTACTGCCACTGCCAACGTTGATAGCGTGTCCCGTGCGGAACGCAGGCCCATCCTTGGGCAAGTAAACCCACGTCGCGACCACCGCGCCCAAAGTCCCGAAACTCACGATTAGGCCACTGGCGACGGCCCGTGCGGTGTGAGATGCAACATTGTTCGTGCCCCATGCTAGAAATCCTGGGCCACTGTTACGTTAGTGCCGAGTGCTAGGTGGAGGAGTACCCAGGGAATGCGCCGATTGCGCCGAGGAAGACAGCTGCGTAGCGGGCGTTGACGTTGCTAGGGGATATGCCGACTAGGATCCCGTAGCCCGCGATTTGGAGGAAGAATGGGATGATGAGCCAGAGACCACGTTTTTTCATGTGGTCCGACATGTACGCGATGAAAATTGCGAAGACGAAGGCACAGGCGTAGGGTGGGACAGATAAGAGCTGTGCTCGAACGGCAGTATATCCCATTCCCGTCAGAATCGTAGGCTAAATGTCAGATCAATCACAATTAAGCTAGGTATTTAGGATAGAGGGGGATACCAAGAAGAGAGAGAATGATTGTACAGTGATGTTGGTGAGGAAGAAGCCTAGACCACACATCCATGTGATTGGGGCCATCAGAGCACGTTTGATCTGACCTTTTTCAACGCTTTCATCTTTCCTGTGACGAAGTTCTTCCTCCACCCGAGCAGCGGCAAGTTCTCTCTGAGCATCGTCGAGGAAGTATGCCAACTTGGGTGATCGTGGAATCATAAAGAACAACAAAACGCCAATTGCCATGGTCATTATACCTTCGATCTATAAGTCAGTCTCCGAGATATTTTAGGAGGCAGTACGCAAAAGATCCATCGCCAGCCGTGGAGTCTTCCATGTGCGGGGATCTCATTCAAACCAAAGGCAAGGAGACCGCCAAAGGCACCTGACAAACTCGCCCCTGAGATGAAGATTCCAATTCGAAGGAGGAGTTCTCGACGACGATAGAAGCAGGATAATGTGTACGCCACACCAGGCTGCAGTTAGTCTACCATATATCAGGAGGTGAAACCATCATGCCACCTTCCGCAATACCAAGGAAGACCCGGATAGCAACCAGATCGCCAAAGTTTCGGACTACACAGGTACAGGTCGTTACTAGTCCGAACGACACGACAAGAAAGGGGAGATAATATTTTGGCCCAGTTTTTTTGAGGAGGATGTTGGAAGGGACTTCGATAGCTGCATATGGAAGGAAGAAGGCGGTCAGGGCAATATTGAACTTGAATCAGTCAAAGCGATGAGTGAAGATACTTGATATCCAACTAGTCCCAAATCTTTTGCTAGACCGAGGACACGAGCATTGCCAATACTAGCTCGATCGATGAAACAAGCGAGATACGCAAGCGTCAAGATCGGTAGCAACCACAAATCCAATTTCCGTACAAGTCGTCTTTCGGCCTCCTTGTCGATGTAGTTGTCGAGATTTGTTGCATGATCGTCGTAAGGGATAGCTATCTTTTCCTCGGCCTGACTAGCACGACTGACATTCTCGGCAGAAGTTTTCTCCGTCATCTCAAGGTCCTAGCGATTGAGAGCAATTTCCACGACGCGGGGGATGCAACAAGGATTATATAGGACCAGCAATATGCATAAGCTGCCTCCAAGAATCACCGAGACACCTCCATGGCAAATGCCAACCCCATACTTCGCCGGCCTTTCTCCACAACTCGGAAAATTACTCAGTCGTTGGGATTGGTGCCTGACTCAGATGCCGCGTGCTGCTCGCCAATCCGCACAAGCCATCTCGTGCCCGGACAATAAACTTCTCAGCCTAATATCTAATTTCCCAGGCCCAACAAGCTTCGATAACCACGGAGATGTTCCCGAAAGTCACGAGAAGTGTCTAGACCGCGCTCAGGTCGTGCAAAACTGTGTGTGAAAGTTTGCGCAGTGAGTGTGCGATCGACAATCTCCGAGTAGGTTGCCGAAAGATAATCAGTGGTGGCTGTGATTGCGCGACTTAAGGTTGTTCAGGGCCAATCACCACGACGGAGGCATAGCAGACCCAGCATGCGACGATGCGGGGACTGGTGGCTTTTCTCATTTTGGCGAGCCACTGGCGAATATGCAAGTCGAAGCGCCAGGCGGAAATTGTTTCCTCAACGTGTGGCGCAGGGTACGTCATGTTTGTGAGACCTGAGAGGGTTGGCGCCCACGGAGACTGTCGCAGATGTCCAGTGACTCGACACTTTTCACCCTGTTGAGACTCGGGCTGTAGTGTTGGGCAAGTATTGACATTAAATGCCTCATGGGTAATTCGGTCAGTGTGGTGTACATCCAGAAGGATAAGAATTGAGGACCAGGGGCTTGGTAGATAATGTGCACGCTAGAAATTGTTGAGATCTGTTAGTCGACTGTTGAGATTGGTAGGACGAGCGACGGCCAGAGGACCCAATGAATGGGTCCAGAAAAAGTGCATAGCAAACTCACCAGAAGAAAAGAAATCATTCCTATAGCCGTCAATACGTACTCAAACACCCAGCAACATAATATATGATCGCCATATTTACCTTGAAAAATCCCATCCCAAATAATAATGCCAAATCATCCTCTTCCTCCTATAACCTCTACCTTCCAGGACTTCCAAACCTCTGAACGGGCTCCTCAAACCTTCTAGGGGGGTCATAAGGTTCCGGCGCCCTGTCCACAAACCGCTCCTCATTTCTCTGCGGCTCATAGCGTCCTGGAACCTCTGCCCTGGGAGAGAAATACCCCGTCTGCTGTTCAGAAAACCCACCTGAACTTCCCCCCGTATACCGTGGACTAGTCCGAGCGGGATTCAACTCATACAACTGCTCATCCTGTCCATACGCAGGCTGTCCATACGGTCCAGGGGTACTCAAAGGTCTGTAACTCCCTGGCCTGGGTTTCGGCCGTGCTCGTTTCTGGATAAGCGCCCAGATGACGTACGCGCCAAAATACATCGCGACAAGGACACCCGAACCGATCCACCAGATGATAGCCCATTTGAGGTCCTGTCTCGCGGCAAGGAGACCGAAACCGCAGTTTGCGAGTCCGCAGATTATTAAGGTGCGCCCGAGCCAGAGATGCACGTGGGTGAACCAGCGGCGGGATTTGGGTTTGTCTTTGAGGTAGCGGTGGTGATGGTACCAGCCGAAGAAGACTTGGACGTATGCTGCTGCAAGGATTCCCGCGCCGAAGAAGTGGTCTATGGAATTAGACTGGATGGTTTGAGGGAAGGGAGAGGGTACGGAAAAGAGTGAATTGATGACCAACGGCGAGATAGAAGCCTATTCCTGCAGCAACAGAGAGTAGGGCCAGTGCTGTAATTTGCACGGCACGATGTTTTCCAACCGCCGAACCGAGTATCCCCCCCAAGAAGCGGATAATAACCGCCCCGAGCGGGAAAAGAATGACCCAAACGATTCCCATGATTATAGCATGAACCAAAATAACCTACAAAGTTAGAACAGATAGGGAGAATGGAATACAATTTGATGTTGAGAAAGACCTTTCTGCGGTGAAGTTGAAATAGTAAATGCAGGAGCTCCCGTTGGCGCAGTCGTAGTAACCGCACTCACTAAATTGAGTTGAAAATTTCCGTAATCATCATGTTGTTGGAAGGAACTATCGACATTCGACAGTTGTGCAGGAGCGTTCGAGGAGTATGCGTATATGAAATTTGCATTCTGCGATGAAATATCCAATTTCCCTTTTGTCCAGACCGTACAATTCGAGCATTTTAGCTCAACGATCGTGTCTGTCGATGTGACGCTGCTGTTCAAAACGGTCACCTCGGGTCCCGAATATGGAGGCGGCAGCGAATGACCCCTGAAAATCAACATCAACCCCCAGAGAACAATATTCAAAAGAGGAAAGGAAAGGGATGAATACGTAGCGAGACGGGGAGAAACGACGACTTTGTTGTTCCAGGGCCAGTTCACAAGCATTAGCGTCCCCTGCATCTGCTCCCCAAAGCCGATCGCAAACCACTTATATTCTGCAGGAGCCTTTAACGTCACATACAAATCAGGTCCGTCTGCAGAACTTTGTATTCCCGGGATCGTAAGTGCAATGCAAATCCCCTCGGGCGAGCACCATTGAACACTCTGTCCCAGAGCATACGTCACTAACACCGTCAACAGCCATCCCCAAATCAAACAAGTCCATACCGAAGCAGATCACCCCCAAAAGGGGTACACTCACTTTCATAGTCGAGGACCTCGTCGCACAGGCGTAGACAACAGTCGAAGAGGAACGGACTGCTGTTGGACTTTATATCTCTTCAGCTGGCCGTCGCTGATATGCACCGCCTGTCGCTCCGGTCAAGCACTAAAGGAAAAGGGTAAATCAGAGCGCCGCGCCCCGTGCCAGTGGTCCGCCGCCAAAAATACATTTACCCACATTGTGGTGGTCAGGGCCTAATTAATCGATATCCACGTTTGTGGTCGGCGTGATTGGCTGAGTATACCGTGGGTGGACGAATGATCTCTACCGTAATTGTAAGAACTATAATTTCGACTCGGCGCTGATGGCGAGTTGGCGGGAAATGATTGGATGGGGAGAATTTAAGTTGGTGTGGATATTTATCGGAGAAGCCGGTTCGACGATCCCACAAGGATTGGTATTGAGGGATCCGACGACGAGCGGACCAGCATGTCAGGCTCCGCATACTTACAGAGGAGACAGATCTATGTGAGGCGAAGCTAGGACGTGCAACTGAATGGTTGCGCATGGTGGGACAAGCTTTGTTATCGGGAAAATTTACAACTGAGATGGTAATACCAAGCATTGTGGCTGTGCTATTCCTCCCGGAAGTCAACTTTAAATCACAAAACAACGCAGTTCCATAGCCCTGTCACTTGTAGCATAGCCATCAGCTTGAATCTCTTTGTTAATGATACCGTTTTGGGCAGGCGAACCTGCGTCCCTAGCCTGAGGCGAGGACATGTCGCAGAATCCTTCTTCGAGCGGGATATTCGGTGGTCGGAACGCTAATAACTGCGCGAGCTCGTGAAGATATGTAGTTGAAAGATCAACGTGTGAAAGTAAATATTTCATCAATTAACATTTCATCGTGATCCCAATTGACGTATCCTTTCCGTCATCTCGGAATTCGCTTCCGCTCCATCCTGAAAACAAGTACGCTTCTTTCTATATCGTTGGTACGTATACTTACTCTCCTCTGATGCGGCAAGCAACTTCTTAGTGCGTGTAACCGACACACTATTCCCACAAAAAGGCTGAAGGTCATAATGATTTGAGAAGAACACATCGTCAATCCTCTTCTTGACCCACATGATACAAAGCGGGATAATCCTCTTCTCATCGAAGATAATCCACTCATGAAGGGAAGGGTTGACATGGGAATCATAATTAGGGACCAGCTGGGAGTACCTTCGACAAGACCTTTGGGCACATGTATATGGAATGCCGCGGATGACGGCGCAGATAAAGATCCCAACCGTTGCCTCAGGGTCCAACATTACGCCGTCCCGGTGAATTCCATTCTCCCAATTGTGACCATAGGAGTAGGAGTATGTCGCATAGGACGAACAATATATCCCTGGTCCCCAGTTCACGAGAAAGCGGGACCGGTGACCTGAAATTGAAGCATCCCGAGACGGGAGTTTGAACCCGTGTTCTATGATCGAGGGGATATTCTCCCGCAAAGTTCCATGGAACGCAATATCCCATCGCCAATCCCTTTCCTCTTGTCGAAGTTGAGTCGCTGTATTCAGAAACAACTCCAGCAGATCTGTGCGTACAACAGGTTCGATATGCTTTACATGAGCCTCCTGTAGGTATAAAATATGGATAATGTCCTTCAAGTCTAGTCCCGGTAGTCTTGATGTCTTCATCATGGCTGTAATGATGTCCCAATCTGCAAGGTGATTTCGAGACGGCAGCTCGATCGCGACCTCCTGAGAAGTGTCGGCAGACTCAGCTGCAGAAGAGTGACTTGCTTTAGGGTCGTCTGTCATTGCGGGCTCCGGGGTAGGGGGGTGGGAGCGTTGGCGGAACTTGGCCAGAAGCTTACGCCGAAGATGCATGTCGATGGTCTGTTGAATAAGCAAGGTCTCATACAACAAATGCGAGATATATCATTATGTCTGATCTGCGAAAACAGACATCAACACGTGAGCCAGAGACGTGCCTCGACAGTGACTCGTGAGTTCTGGTTGATTGCCCTGTATCTGCTAGTCAAGTGCGTCTCAATCGGGAGTAGCCTTCTTTGGCAGACCCGACGCTGCAGTACTGGTCCAGTTGATGCAATTATATGACACTTGACCCCTATTTTTGACTTTTCAAACTCTAAATAAATGAGGAATGGATCACGTGTGCATTATTCTCCAAACTGTGACCTCACCAAAAACAAGACTTATCAACGATCACCATCAATCAATCAATCCCATTTGCACTCGTCCCGCAACCGTGCTCCTTCAGCCGCGATCGGCCATTCTATCCTCGACAGCTCCCTCGAGATGTCCCATCAATCTCCCAGCCAGCACCAGCCACTGCTCCAATCCCGTCCGCCGCCCACTCAACCCGCCACACGTCGCCGTCTGCCTCCCACAACAAATCCCTTGTCTCGACGTCCTGGCCCGCCCGGCCGGATGCCAAGTGCTCCCGCCGGGCCATCCTCGGGCCGACTGAGGGATGTTTCGTTGGCGAGCTTGTTGGAGGGAGTGGATCAGGTGCCTAGTGCGAGGAAGAGATTGTTGCCTACGCCCACGGCCGGAGTAATTGCCTCCGGAGCGTCGAGGCCAGGGGTCATGCAGGCTAAGATTCCACAGAGGTATTTAACGGAGCAATTCTTCAGGAGATGATGTTGATGGTAGAACAACCAAGACGACGCAGAAAGAAGTCTTGCTGCCGGAAAATGCGGTGGCAGACGATTCAAGTAGTTCCTCTGATGAGGAGCCCGCGGCACCGATACCTGTGTCCCCAACTAAAGCTCAGGAAACGAGACTCCCACCGAAATCTCCTCCTGCAAAACCCCGAAAGTCCTTCGCAGAGAGACTCGCTAAATCACAACGTGATGAGTCTATGCTTCCCAGAGTTACAGGATACTGTACCTGCGAATCCTACAAGCTGCTCGCAACACAAAAGTTTCTAACCCAACAACACGGCGTCAAGGGAGCAGTGATCTACGACGAAGCCCTCTACGCCCGCTACGAGTTACCACTAAGCAACGGCGAAGGCGGTTTCCGCGTCAAGAGCGGTGAATTGAAACAAGACGATTCAGGCAGAGAGTATTCCTCGGACTCGGAGGTGCAAGTGAAAAGTAACAAGAGTGGTAGAAGTCCTGGGACGAATGGAGACCATGACGATACGGTTGGGTCGAGTGCGATGTTGGATGGACAGATGCATATGGATGATGAGGGATTGATGTTTTCGCCCCCGAAGGAACATGCGACGAAGGTTCATTTCCTGGATGAGGAGGACCAGAAGAGACAGAATGCGGAGGAGGCGCCTGATTGGATGTTACGCAGACGAGATTCTGTGCCCACGGATGTCAGTGCTCTAAGCAATCTTGCTGAACGTACTGTCCCCTTGTCGATCCGGCCCTTTCTTCTTTTGTTTATGCGTTTCTGACCAGGACTGATTGTAGTGTTTGTGTTCTCGTATGGAGTAGTGGTATTCTGGAACTTCACCGAAAGACAAGAAAAAGACATCCTAGCAGACTTGACCTTCGCAAGCAACTCCCCACCCCCCTCCCGCGAAGGTCCCAAATCCATCCCCGGCAGTGGCATCCCCTCCGCCGCAGCGCGTGCCTTCTCGTCCCCGGAATCAACGCCCCTGCTCTCCGACTCGTCCGACGGTCATCCAACTCTCGAATACGGCACTCATGGCATTTTCCATGACATGAGTGATACTGGAGACAGACCCTCGACTGATATGGATGGGCTTGCGGCGATAGACGAGAAAATGAGGACGACGGGGTTGATGGTTCGGGTTTTGAAGGAGATGGATGTGCAGATTGAGGATTTCCATTTTGAGTACAATCCACGAACTAGATCGCCTAGAATTCGTGACGACATGATAACGTATCCCCCCTCCTTCCTCTCCCTATCCTCTACCCCTTTCCCTTTCTTTGCAATCCTCAATTTGGTGCCTTCTCTCTATATTTTTCCTTGTTGTGAACATTCTGACTTATTCCTAGTCTCCGCACACCAAGCCCCAAAATAAAACTCGCCATCTCTCATGCGATAGCCCAGAGCGTGAAACTCTCCGTCTTCGAAGACGCCATGGAAGCCACCATGACGTCCTCTAAATTTCTCCCCGCGGAACTTGCGCGTCGGGGCGAACTCGGGCTAACGAGACGAGAGGTCGTCAGGATGAGTGGACGATTATTTAGGTTGCGAGTGGGGATTATGTTGGGTGGCACTGTGTTGGATACTCCGGATTGGTTCTGGGAGAGTGAGCCCGAGTTGCATGAACTGTATTCTGCTGTCCGAGGTATTTATCCTTGAGACCATTTGGCGCTTTCCGCTCTATGTTCTGCTGAATTATCCTCCCCTTTCCGCTCCCGTCTGTTACTCTTGGCGTTTTTCAATGGACTTTATATGTTATAATTCCCCACTATTGTCTTTGGATACGGATTAACAATAGAATATCTCGAACTGACCTCCCGAGTCCAAGTCCTCAACGACCGCTGCGAAGTCCTCTTCGATCTACTAGATATCCTCTCCGACAGCATCGCCGAGTCCAACATGGGCCGAATAACATGGATTATCATTGCGTTGATTTTATTGAGTGTCCTGGTTACGAGTTTGGAGGTTATTTTCCGGGTGGAGATTTTACGACGACATAGCGGAGCTAGTAATTCGTAGGACGTTGGGATTTGAGTTATATCTGTTTACCTGTAGGTGAGCGGATAAGTTTAATAGGGATTGGGGATTAATTCGATTTAAAGGTCCTGTTATCGTAGGTTTGGAGAGTTCTTTGTCCTTTGTGTGGGGTCCTAATAGTAGCCGAAAAAAGTAGACTATGTATAGGACAATGAGATAATCGTGCCTAGGGATTTGTCAAGTTTCGTTGGGTGAGTCAAATGTTATCCTCGGTTGGGGCGGGTACGTGCGTTATCTGAACGGTGAATAAGCGTGGGTAGCTAGCTTAAGGCAGTATATTACAGAGAACGATTTCCTATGTACTTATCAGGCTACAAGACGCAACAATAGCAACTTTTCTCAACAGGGATGTTAACTGCCGTTATCGCCAACTTGCTCAGCACGTTCTGGAACGCCCATCCATTCAGTCCATTAGCTCGGAATAGCGAAAGTGGCTAAATTTCGCAATCGGCACGTGTGGGGCCGGGAAGCCCCGCCGCACTTTTCCGCACGCACAGACCACAGGCAAAGATCGACAACGTGATTCGCCCCCGGCATGGCCTGCACCCCAAACGTGAAGAAAAAAGGTGTAATGTCGGCCCGTGACCTCCCCAGCAAATTAATGTCACCATCATAATCCTTATCGAGTCATCAACCATCTCACTTCGCACATCCCCGCCCACGAGCCATGTCGTCCATAGCAATTGGCCCCATTATATGTACCTTTCGTGTCGAGGAGTGCTCATGAGTAGGGATCAGTGTGAAACCTGTGCTCAAGTTGGTGGTGATTGCGACGGCGGGTGCGCTCCTCGCGAGGAAAGGTATGGATCCCAAGGGAATGAGATCTGAAGGCCAGGACACTTGAATAATGTGGTGTTGAAAGGGATGAGTGCGACGGTCATTAATGTCTTCATGCCCTGTTTGTTGTTCTCAAAAACGGTCCCTTCATTTACTGCGGACAATCTGCCAGAAGTTGGGGTTCTCGTTCTAACGGCGGTGTTCTATCAGAGTACTCTCTCTACCTTGTCGATGGAATTGACAATTAGTAATGGGATTGCTGTTTGCTCTTATCGTAAGATGCGCAACCCCGTTACCAGGCTGGCGGAATGGCGTGATATTCGCCGGAATGTTTTCAAACTGGGGTACCCCTGATCTTTTTAGTGGCGCTAAACAACAGGCGACATCCCACTAGCATTCGTCATGACACTGGCGGCATCCCAGCCATTCACTCCACAAGATCAATCTCTCGGTGTAGCATATATCTCCGTCATCCTCGTCTGGTGCTTTCTAACGATGTTCCCCTTCGGCGGATGGATGCTCGTCAAACGCGACTTTGACAGACCCCTCGTACGAGATGATATCGAGGAAAGTGCTCAGGGGACGGGAGTCAAATGGATTACTCGGATGAAACAAATCGCTAAAAGGACTGCTACATCGAGAGTCTCGTGCATCAACCCAGATCGCAGGAGCAGCAGCAGTAGCACGGCTGAAAGCGTCGTTGTCGAGGACAAGGATACGAAACATATTCCTCGCGAATCCGTTGTCAGTGCACTACAAGTTCAACGACCGCAGAGTTCGTCTTCAAGTTGTGAAATGGAAGTTATCCGACCAGTCCGCTCACATCAATCTCATCATACCGCTCAACCGCACGAGGAGACGGAATTACAAGATCTCTCGTTAGCCGCCACGCCGAGTTTGTCGCGACATCGCAATCTGACCACCCCAACCCCGTTGGAGCCATTATACAAGAGAATTGCGAAAAGTGTATTCAAGTTTTTGCTCAGTTTGGTGTCGCCACCTGCGATCAGTTGTGTGTTGAGTTTATTGATTGCTCTCATTCCGACGTTGAAAGCGCTCTTCGTAGCCGATGTTCCTGGCGTCAACATGCCTGATGCACCCGATGGCATGCCACCCCTTGAGTGGATCTTGGATATCGCAACATTTGGAGGTACTCCTTTTTCTCCTCGGGATGCTCACTCTAGGTGGCGCATCTGTCCCGACGGGTTTGATCGTTTTGGGAGCCTCACTATCAACCTTGAACTTCCGCCATGGACTTCCGCCTTGGTGATCAATTACTGGATCAAAACCTGATTGTAGGGGAAGTATTGCCCTCATGGCACTACTGAAATTGGCTGTCCTCCCCGTAATTGGCGTTTTATGGACACAGTTACTCACTTACCATTCGCCACTCGTCAACGAAGACCAAAAGATGTTGCGTTTCGTGATGATTTTCTTATCAGGAGGTACCCCTCCCAATCCTCCCACATGTCCTCCAGCTATCTGAGACATCTCCTAACAGATAGTTCCCACGGCAACAACGCAAGTCGTCCTAACTCAAGTCTTCGCTCCCCAAGGCCGCGGAACAGAAGAACTCAACGCCCTCTCTGCGTATCCCCTCCGTCACGTAAGATAACTGACAAACAGATTCTTGGTAAGCCAGTATATTGTTATGTTGGTTAGTTTGACTATTTTGGTGGCATATTCATTGCATATTCTATTTTAGCATGGTGGCTGGCGGAATGGGGAAGGGTAGATTGTATAGATATTTTTGGGTCGTTCTTTTGGGCATTAGAGTATAAATATCGCGATCGGTGGTGGTTCTAATGCATCAATATTATAGGTCATGTAGTTTCGGGCATGCTGTTCACAAAATATGGAGATGTATTCGGTAGACGATCTCAGCAATCAGGTTTATTTATTGTAGCTTATTCAAGTACTGTCTTGGTAGGATCACAGCTTGGGAAGTTGCATGTCAGATATATAAATACTTGTTAGTCGTACATTTGGAGTTCTATATAACGATTTAATCTGACATCGACACTGATGAAACCTTCTGAGATTCTACAACTCCAAGAATTCAAGACTCATCTTAACACTTCTTATTCACTCCACACAGTCCCAACCCCCTTTGCCTTCTCCCCCCTCCCCTCCCTCCACCGTCTCAACACCTCCCGTCCATAATCCCCTCCATTAGGCATCCTCTGCACCGTATGAATATGACACTTCGCGGGCTCCGAATTCATCAAAAAGATCCCACAATGATGGTCAAACTCGAGACACAGCACGGGACTCTGGACACGGTAATAATACGGGTCTTCGTCGCCGTAGCCGCCGATCCAGGAGAAATAGGTCTCGTTCCAGTGGCGCTGGATTTCTTCGAGGCGGGATTGCAGGGCCGTGGGCGGGTGCAGTTCGTGGAATGCACGGATTATGGAGTGTAGGAGGGTGGATTGAGTGGGGGTTACGGAGGTGCTGGGGATGCCTTCTTGCGGGATTATGCGGTTGTCGTGGAAGGCGCCGCCCATGTGGCGCTGGTTGTAAGTCTCTTAAAATACGGAAGCGGAAACAAGAGAGGAACGGGGAGAAAGATAAAGGACAAGGAATAAGTGAGATGGGAAGGGGTGGGTGGTCGGCAGCGGATACCTCATCGGCAGGATGCCATCTCTCTTCAGGCATTGCCGGATCATGCATTCTTTTAAAGATTTGTGCTTTGGCTTTCAATTCCGGAGACAAACTCTGCATCAACTGTAATCCCTTCTCCGCTTCCTTAGTAAACAATCTCGTCCCCTTCCAATCTCCTTCATCAATGAACTGCACCGTCAGTATTCAACCAGAATGAGATACAGATAACGCCTCATTACGAATCGAAATCAAAAGGGGGCACAAGGATTGTGATGCCGAATTAGGGAAGCTAAGATTAAAGGGACGGGGAACAGACGTTTGGTTCGGCACCGATGAATACTGGAGAAATAACCATCTCCTCCCCCAAAACGAAAAGATTCACACACAAATGATGGCCATACAACTGCCATCCCCAAGGCCCCGTCTCCGAAGGCGTCCCAAAAATACAAAAACTACCATCAAAATCTGTCCAACCCCCCGATTCAACCAGAAGTAGGGACAATGGGAGAAGGGGGATAAATACTTGTAGGAGAATTCATTGAGGATGGGACGAGAGTTGACGAGATCGCCAAGGAAATGATTCGTCTTCATTGCATCACGGATTTTGACGTATCCTTCAGGAGAAGTAGAGGACTCGACTAACTTGAAGATTGTATCTAGATTTGCTTCTTCGAGGAATTCGAGACGGAGACCGTTGTCGTTGAAGAGAATCTCTGGATTACTCCACATTCGCCTATCTTTAGAACCCACGCCCTTACAAACCAAGAAAAAAAACGAGAGATAAGGGAATACCATTCAACTGCATCAATATCATAGGAAACCTTTTTCTTCTCCTCCTCAGTTAAGGAAGCAAGAACACCCTCCGCCGCAGAAACCTACAAAACCCTTAGTTTCTCCTGCAGAGATTTAGCGGTACCATTTCCTTGACGGGAGCTCCCGATTGAGGAGAGTAGACGTCATTGAGTTTAGTCCCGTCGGTAGTGACTCCCTTGAATGGTACGCGGATCAATTTGGGATAGTGTTCGAATACTTTTGATGCCTCGGCGTTGGAAGTGATGTTTTTGGAGTAGACGTGGACATCCGCTTTATCAAGACCCTTTGTTCGAGGATGGCCTACCGTAAGACACCATCCATCCACAAAATCAAAGCAATTGCAAGGACATATCCATTCAATTGAGTCGGACACGGACATTTATGAGAGGGTGGATACGTCCGGCCAGGGGGATCGGAGGGGGGAATTAAGGGGAAGGGAGCAAACCTGGTGGAGGAAGGTACAGACGGAAGTTGTTTGAGGGCTTCACGTCGCTATCATACGAGTAGGACCGGAAGGGATTGTAGTCTTCGAGCTCGGAAGCCGCTGTTGTGGACATTGTGTTCGGCAAGTACAGAGACGTGCGTCGGCGGAGGTCGAAAAGTGCGGGGATCGGCGGTTGGCTCTAGCCTATGACTACGCTCCAACCAGCCAACGGCGGTTGGAGCCTAGGGAATTTCGCAACCTCAAAAAATAAACTTTTGCAATTTTGATTATTATACAACCAAACTTTTAGAGACTGTACAGTATATACCGCTTATTATAGGATTTAAATTTAAAAGCATTTAATGTAGTATTCATTGAGAAAAAGCGGAATTTAGTCATTTTTGGCCATTTAATGCCGGAGATTCATGCTTTTAAGCGGCTTTGAGTGCCGATTTTTCTGTAAGTTTACACGGAATTTTGCCTAAACCCGTGCTGGTGGCTTTTACCACCCCTTTAAGGGTCCGGGAATTAATTTTTAAACAGCTGTATCTTTATCAATACTCCATCAAATGCTTTTAAATTGAATTCCTATATTAAGAGTAATATACTGCATAATCTGTAAAAGTTTGGTTGTATAATAATCAAAATTGCAAAAGTTTTTTTTTTGAGGTTGCATAGTTCCCTAGGCTCCAACCAGTTGGCTGGTTGGAGCGTAGTCATAGGCTAGGTTGGCTCGGGAAGAAGCCGAGACCGGTGCGGTAAAGTGGCAACAGCATCGCCACAGGAAGATAACACGATGTAGATTTTCCAAATGGTGGGGATATCGTTGAATCCCTGAGATGCAATTGCTGGAGCTGTTAGGTATATGTAAAGCGGGCACAAGTTCCTCAAACAAGATCATGATTAATAAAGTTTTCCCACTGAGATGGTGATGTCGCATCTCAAATGTTACGTTACCCAACTCAATTCAGAACATATTTCTGGATAATTACACCTTCAGATATCTATTCAACCACAAACACCCCAACGCCATGCAATATCCCATCTACTCACCATGCATCCCTCAACTCCACCACCCTCCCCTTTTCCACAGATCACTCATCCTCCGTATCACTCTCCTCAATATTAGGAACAACCTGCCATTACCATCCCATCGCGCAGAGACTCTTACCCGAAACTCCACAAAACAATTCTTGCCTTCTATATCGACCATGAAGTTCATACTTAGGACACTCTCCCCGTCGATGCGGACACTGACTTTGTTTGCTGCGGACATGGCTTTGAGACCCATCTTCACTGCCGCGAAGCGATACCTATACTTAACCCCCTTCTCGTATGAAACCCAAACATTAAAAGAACGGCCAACAAATCATGTCATTGTATAATTACCCAAAGACAATAGTGAATCAAACAAACAAAGAGAAATATTAGACTAAACTGAAGCGTGGTTGGGTTTGGGAAGACAGGGATCAATACTTCTGTGAAGACTGCCGTTCCGCGAGAAATATCTCCAACACATTCCGTTCATTAGGATAATCAATCTCGGCACCGCCCCACTCGCTCGAGGTCGATAATCGAAAATGCGGCTTTTGAGGCGACGTCGAGATCTGGAGGACGAGATTCGGACTCGGGGTGTCGAGTTCCATTATCGCGGAATGTAACCATTCGCTCTGTCGTTAGTATCGAAACGGGGCTGGGTCGCTGACGACAAACGAGAGGCAAATAGAGGGGGGATGGGTAGGGGGACAGGGGGGACGAGGGATGGACTTTCATGATTATTTTTGAGAGGAGGGTGTTTGGGGAGAAGACTATTTCGTTTGATTCGTCGTCTTCGTCGGGTTCGTAGGTCGTTAATTCACATGTCGTCACCACACCGTTCTCCTCCGCACTAACTTTAGTATCCCATCAAACCACTCAAACAAAGCCACATCACACATGCAGGTAGAGAAACATAGGGTCACCCTGCGGGATAAGGGACAAAGGGATGCGGGTACATCACGAGAAAAGGCTGTCCATCGCCTTCATAAACAAGTCGTACACTGCCCTTAATAGGCGCAAAGACATTCCTCCCTTCTAAGCCCTTTGCCAAGGATCCAGATTGTGGCCCTGAGGTAGGCACAAACATACTCAGACATTCACTGAATGCGTGGAGGTTGACCTACGATTAGACACGTCTTGTTGACAGACGGGTACTTGCAGAAGGAGTTCATCTTCTTCGTCGAGGGGAGTGAATGCGTATTTTGAGAATAATGTCGATTCAATGAATGCTGCGGCTACCCCCGTTAGACTGGCATATAAGGGGAGAAAGCAGAAGGGAACATAAAAGAGGGTCTTAGAGCGGCCTGAGAATCACGGGATGGGAAGGAGGGAGATACATTGCCAGGCAAATCGTAGACCACCTACAACGAGTTTAAGACCCTCCTTTGAGAGACGAATGGTAACGAATGATGACTTGGGAGGCGCGGGGAGTAGGCATTGCAGTAATGTTTGTAGCGACTTGGGGGATGTAGTAATTGCGTCAAACACCTGTGTAATCAATACCAGTCAATCAAAACATTAAAGCAGTTCATGTTATGAATCAGGAATATCGAGGGGCAAGAAGGGAAGGGATGGAGACCTTTCGGGGTGTTGTTGTGGTGGCCATGATTGGCGAGGACGTCAAAAAAGCGATCGACAATCACGCGCGGAAGATTGATCATGATCAATCAGATCGAGTCGCTAATTCCAATCTCAAATTCAAGCATATGCATCTGATCACGAAAACCATGAAAACAGACAGGTATTCAATAGGACTAATATTTTCAGCAACTACATCCATATCCTAAGATACTTCTATCCTCTATCCTATCTATTCCACAACCCCCAAATCCCTCCTAAAATTTATAAACCTGACAATTAGCATTTCAAATAAGTGCAAGTAATATTTACCTGATCCTTAGAGTATCCCAATTTCTCGAGAATCCCACTTAATTCACCTTGATCCGTAGGGGACTTTTTCCCACCACTCACAGCCTTATACATAGCCGGCGGTCTACCGTCAGCCACCACACGATGGGCGAATAAGGCGACCCAGGGACAGACGCCAAGGGTAGGGGGGAGAAAGGGTACGTACCCGCATACGAAAATCTTGACATTGCCTTCTTTAGGGAGGGTTGTCTTCAAGAGTTCCTCAGTTACGTAGCCGGTGTTCCCGGCCCATTCCTTGGGCGGGTTATCGAGGAGATAGAATACCCGGAATCGTTGTGGGAATTTGTTTTCTAGTTCTTCTAGTTCGCGTTTGAGGAGGATATCTTCTTCCGTGACCTACACACGTCAACACCCTCAAAACAACAAAACGCATTAGAGACAGCACGTATGAGGTGTGTAACGCGCAGGCGGGACGGGGGGTGGGTTACGTTTCCGTAGACTAGAGACACCTTCGTTTTATCGTTGGGGTTCTTGAAGATCGCTTTGATGAGCTGGTACATGGGCGCAATTCCCGTTCCTCCTGCAATCAAGCCAATTGCCTCGTGTCTTTTGTTAGCTCTTCCTCGGAGCCCAGGGGGAGGGGGTACTTGTTCTCTTCCCATTTGTATTTGGGGATGGGGCCGCGGATGGATAGCGATTGTCCCACGTTCAGGTCGTGGAGATGAGTACTCATTGGTCCGTTGGGGTATTTCTTCACGAGCAACTCGAATGTTCCCTGTTATTAGTATCCAGTATCCATTTACTCCGAGACATAAGTCGCAAGTAAAAGGAACGGGATGAAATGCGGGACCGGGACGGGGGAAAGGGGAGGGGGAGAGGGGAGTACCTTCTCGTCGACGTCGGAAATAGGAGTATATGGTCGAACGGTAGGTTTCTCATCATTCGGTCCCTTGAATTGTGTCAAAATACACGAATTGACAATTAATCCCAACGTCCCATTCGGATCAGGTAATTCGAAAGTAAACAACTTTGTATTATGATTCACGGTCGTGATTTTCGACAACTACCATCAACCGTCGGACTCAAGAAAGAACTATTATCTCGCTCCAATATGTACTGTCCCACAATTGCAGTTCATTCGCACGTCACGAAACGTCTGTGTGCGCGCAGGGGCAGGTATTGAGCTAGAGGGAAGGATACCTTGAAATCGATCCATTCGGCAGGATTCGTAAGGACAGGATTACCAGGTGCAAGCGTCGCCGCAGAAACAGGTTTCCTCTCGCCCTGCGCATAAAAATAATATGCCCCTCCAACAGCACCAGCAATTGCCAGCGGAACAAACAGCCCAGGTCCTTTCTTCGCGGCAGTTGGCAAAGTCGCGTTGAATCGCTGTCATGTCAGAGAATTTGTAATCCAGGGAGGGGACCTGGAAAGCGGGACGGATGGGGGATTTCAGAGTCGTGAGAAGGTGCGGTGTGCGGGAGAACATTGGTGCAAAGGGGATGGATGGAGATGGATTGATAAGAGGGCGGTTAAGAAGGTGTTGCGGTGAAGGTGGTATTGAAAGTGATAGATATGTAGATAGTCTTGGTGGTGGTGGTTCGTGGGGGAGATTTTATTTTCGGGAAATTTGTGGATGTCGTGACGGAAATATTCCAAATGTCCCCCTGGATCTTAAGTTGCGACGTAGCATCAACAGCATCCCCCAGCTTGGACAATATTTAGCGGATGAGACTGCTTATCACGATTCAAAGAAAAGCATATTTTCCCAACTGCAGGTATTTACTTAACCATTCAAACCCCAGTCCCCAAATTTCTGTGCCTGCATAACCCCACATCCACAGCCCAAACGCAAAACCCATTTCCGAAAATCCTATACAATCCCCTCTTCCGCCCACAAACGAATGACTCAACCCCGTAAATACTCATTAACCACCAATTTCCCCTTAAAGCCCTTCCTGAGGCCTTTTTGCAGGAACCAAGCCAACTGGCACTCCTCCTAGAGGACTCAACACAATATCAGTCCTATACCCCCCCTCGCCACGTTTGATCCCGCTGCGCTCCTCGATGGCGCTATAGCGCTGACACATCCTTGCGACTGCGTAGGCTATCTCTGTGAGAGCGAAGTTCTGGCCTAGACAGATTCGCGGGCCGCCGTTGAAGGGGATATATGTCCAGGGAACTAGACGTCAGTGGAAGTACGGCCATTGGGGCGGAAGCGGTGAGCGGGTGGGAAAATGTGTGATTTGGAGAATGGAGGGGGTAGAGATGGGGCAGAGGGCGGTGGGGGGTACCAGGGGTCCAAGTCGCCCATCGATCGGGGTTGAAGTCGTTCACTGTGTCGCCGAAGAGATCAGTCCGACGATGAAGAAGGAAAGGGACGTAACCACAGGGAGTCCCCTTCGCAACATGGATTGGCTGCAAATTAGTATGACTGGTCGCTTTGTAGGGGCGAGAGACTGGGGAACTGATGTGGAAGGGGAAGGGAGGGACGTTACATCAATGCCCAAAGGTCCTCCGCCGTGTGGGAGAGTGGTGTCCTTCAATGCTGTGCGGACGTTGAAAGGGACGATCGGATATAATCGAAGGACTAGCCAAGTTAGACAGATAAGATAGAGAGGGCTGAGGAAAAAGAACCGGGGATATACCTTCGTTCAAGCAGGATTGCATATACTTCATGCTCTTCAGGTCTTCGTAAGTAGGCTTTCCATCCTCCCCTAGGGTCCTCAAAACCTCCTCCCTCAACTTCCGATAAACCTACAACATTACCTCCATCCCAGCCAACAAACCAACCCCAAACACAAATCAAAAAACGACAGACAGACAGATACTCAAACACAACACGGGACGGAATACCTCAGGCTGATAAGCAAACTCATAAAACATCCAACTCAAAGTACAAGCAGTCGTATCCCTCCCCGCCAAAAGCGTACTAACAAGCTGATCCCTCAGGACCTTCCTATCCTTCGTAAATTGACTTAGACTATCTGTGAAATTGACTTTTTCCCCATTGTGTTCCTTTTGCTGGATATCTTCGGTGGACTCGGAGATGGCGCGCTCGACAAAGGGCTCGACAAAGTTGTTCAGGACGGTGATGCTGTCGGTGAAGGCGCGGGGGTAGTAGATTCGCCAGAAGGGGCCGATACGGGAGCGGATGGTTTGGATTTCTTGGATCGTGGAGAAGGCTTTTGCGAAGGAGGTCTGTTGTTAGCAACTGTGGAAAAGAGGAGGTGGAACAGGGAGATCTAATGAGATGGGGATGGCTAGGGGAAAAGAGGTGAGGGGACGGAAGGGGGGGACCTTTGGGTTGACGAGAGATTCAACAGATTCGCCAAGGAGGTAATCGGTACTAGCATCCAAAGTAAACCGAAACCACCACTCCATCAAATCCACAGTCCTCCCATCCGTCGGCAACAAATCCATCATCTTTGAAATATGGTCCTCGAACACATGTAAATCACTGACTCTCTGACGATGGAATTGAGGCCGAAGCAGTGCCCGGGCATCACTCCAGACATGGCCATCTGCATTGAATATCCCATCTCCGAGGAACTGTCGTCAGACATCATCGTCAACGAAGGATAAAGGGAGGGGAGGGGGATTACGAGTGCCCAGGCGTTGTGGAATTCCTTGCCTTTGCCGAAATCGTTGAATTGGGTTGCGAGGATGGCTTTGATGTTTTCGGGATCGAGGGTCATGATACGTGTCACACCGGGGGCACGCATCTAATGTTACTTTTATTATGCGGATATTGACGACATACCTGGAAGGTATAGCATTTGACCTTGTCGACATTCTTCCTTACTAAATCGAAATTCGCATGACGGCGATTGTACTACTGTCAGAAGATGAAGGCAGCTACTAGCAGAATGACAGGGTACGTTAGAGGAACTAGGTTCGGAGACTCCGATTTCTGTGGTTGTACCTGAATTGTTTCGATGAGAGTATCGATTCCGAATGGCAGATGGTAAGGCACCAGACGAGGTTTCGCACCCATTTTCGACAACTTTGACCGATGCGCCATCGTCGAAGCAATATACCATCCCACAAACAGGACAGTAAAGAACGCCAGCGCAGGAATAGAATACATCTTCTCGAGAATCATCTTGACTCCAATGATGTCTTTGCTATCAATCGCAGCAAGCGCAGCACAAATTGAACGAAACCGAGAGGGCCGAACTCTGTGCAACGATAAGTGGATATCGAAGTGGCATGCGCGTGACTTTATTTGATGTATGAAGGATGATGCTGCGTGCATCGCTTCATGCCGCAAGACACGGATTGGATGGTCCTTAATTTAACGATTAAGCGAGGCTTACGCCTATGGTGATTTGTCTGTCTTCGCGGGGAATCGGCAGCCACTGTCATGTATTCCTCCGCGTAATTCCATGCTCCGGCCGAGTAACACAAAAATCCCGCACTGGCACATGTCAGGATCCAGGAACGTTAACTTGCATCTGACGAATACGGACTCTGGAGACAGTATTCGGAATCCAGATTGGTGGGCGAGAGTGTGGAAAAGTGGGATATTCAAGGTCTGAGTGGGATGCGTCGCATTGTGGGCGCTGATTTTACCTGATTGGGGCAGAATGTCGCGATCTGCGCTAGGCCTTCGCAAAGGAATGGTAGAAGGTACAACAAATGTATCCGATAATCAATTGGGCTGCAATCTTATTTGGCTAAAGTACTCCAACCTGCGGCGCTGTGGCTACAGTTTGCAAACAAGTGCGACTGCTGACTCTTATTCCCTGCTAGTCATTCGAATCGCCATTATTGAGTCCGCAACTTCTTCCGGCTATCTTGAGGAACGACTACCCCAACATCTCATCAATTTTCGATGAATTCAAATACAGTTATTCTGTTGAGGCTTGATATCGGAATCAACTCATCACACAGTACAAGTGATTCAACAGCCTCCCCACTTGGTCATCAGATGAAGGACATCAGGATCGGTGTTTCAGATCTAGACCGCAAATTCACAAGAAACTTCTGGACATCGTTCAAGAAACTCAATCTTCCCTGGTTCTAATGGATTATTGAGCTGTAAAATCCACGAAAGCTCAACATTAAGGAGCTGCGCAACCAATCTGTTATTCCCTCCATCTGTCAATAAAGGACTCAAAATTTCAAATCTCACATCGAACGATTGCCATCTGGTCTACGCCGGAGAAACAAAAATTGTCCAAGTACAGTCGGCGGGTGATTGAATTAAAGAATACCGACATAGCATGCAATATCCCCCCCTTGGGAAACCCTTGCAGAACATTCCCTGAAGAATGCATAATTAGAGTGGATTCAGATATCAATTTCCCTTCTTCAATTCATCCATCAGCATAGCTGTAGGAGTTTGGATCATTAGTGGTCACTTTTTCGTTTACTGAATTCGAGGATGATGTTCGGTATGGATTCTTGCAACGTACATCGTGAAACTATCATTGCGTCTATTCAAATATGAAACGGTCATTCATTTTGGGAACCGTTGCGACTTCTCTATTCTCTGCCAATCGATGTTTGAAGCTGCTGTTGCTGGCTTGTTGTGGCTCTCCTCTATCTGACGCTTTAGAGATCGATCGACTATTACACGGGATCCAAGAGCTTAGTATTGGGTGTTCCCGGGACCGGGACTTCATTGGTGCAAGACCTCTGCTTATCATGGATACATGTGAGAGCAAAGGCTATCCTCCGATAGCGACACCCCCGATGTATAATAGCACACAGGATCTGATGTTCACGCCTTGAAACTCGGGGCGAAATTCCGCCATCCTATTGTCGAAGAACTTTAAAGTTTATTCACATTCAGCACAGCTGTGAGGGCCTCGAATTCGAAGCTGTGTCATTAGGATTACTCCACGACTGGTACCTGGTCGCCAATACAACACTCTGCGCTTCACTATCATGGCCACAGAGGCAGAAGACACGCCAGGCACAGACGAGGCTTCTACTCCGAAAACCACCCCAGATCGCCAAAAAGCTTCTCCCAGGGCAAAGAAGTCGGCCAAACAGCCACAGCTCCCATGGGATACTGCACACTCCCATGCTTTTGCAGATTGGAAACAAGAGAATCTGATGCATGAATTCGGGATGGACGAAACGACTGGGGATTGTTGTCCTTGGATGTAAGTGCACACTGTGTGTTCACTAGCTAATTCTTAACAGATGAACAAATGTCGTGACTCCTTTCTAAAGGAGTCCGACGAGGAGATCGATTTCCTCAGTTTACACCAAGATGACGTGACGACAATGGCACAAATGTGTGTCGACAAACTTGCAGAAACTAATAAGTCCCTGGCTAGTCGTCTGGGAATTGTCAAATCGCGCGGCCTGTTCGGCAAAGTTCAGGAGCCAAAATTTCTCAAGGGTTTAGTCGCATTCTGGTTTGCCAGGAAGTGGGCGGACAAAATCAGACAGAGCAAACTACCGCCGAGAAAGGGAGACATTGTCTATCTTCGGCAGTGCCAGGGCTGTGGCGAAGATTTGGTTTGTCCCAGCTGTGATCTAGTCAAGGTAGTGCATCTCGCACGGTGGGCTGGCTAAAAGTGAAAGGAGAAAAAATCTACGAGATAGATTCAATCTGACAACCATACAAATCGGGTTATTGGCGCTATCCGAAGAGAACCAAAAAACAAAGCCAATGGTTCCCTGTTAGGAGGCCACTTGGAGCACTGCTCCGGATTCTCTTCTTGTGGACTTTATTATACAAGGGGGATTAGGTGCTATCTTTTGAGGGAAGGGCTCGTGGATAAGGTTAATTCATTCTAGTATGAACACAGGAATCATGGATTGCATGAAAGTTTTAGAGGTGTTGTCTCGGACAGATTATTCCTAATCATATTGTCTTATTATGTATTTGCCTGAAGTTTCATTGCGCTGATGATAGATCTGGGCAGAAGTCCTGCATTTGAAGATGGGTGTTCTTTCTCCAAAAACTGTTGCGCTATTAATTGCACGGTGTTCATTGAAGGGGTTAACAACTCGCGAGCGATGGAGACGCTCTCGGAATGGCATCTGCCAGGATCTCATGGCAACCACTACAACGTGCAACTTCCGGCTGTAAAGAACTCCTCTCTTCGGGCTGGTATTGAACATCTTGTAGAATATTTACAAGATAAACTCGTGCGACTCATCGAAGACTGTGTCCCACCGAACCCAAGTGAAACGCCTCCATATTGGAGCTCGTCAGAAACAGAATACTCTCCCGAAGGGCACCATTTCCCAATATGGGAAGGGCAGTCTTAGTACATATTGCAGGGACAACAATTTTTGGGCACAAGCCAGATGATTCGTCTCGTGATGCGCCGATTGAAGGGCTGAATAATGGATTCACGTAGTCCACTCCTCAAGGTACGGCAGCGGGTCTCCTTCCCTCGGCGGCTGGATCACCGCCTTCACCGTATTCGCCGCGAAAGGTAGGTGGATGGGCGATGAAAATGAAGGAGGGCAAATGTGGCATCCTCAGTATGAACTGGGAGGAATGAAGTATCCCAAGATTAAGTGGTCTTTGGCTGCAGGCGGGGGAGGGGACGAGGGATGGGGGACTGATGTTGAAATGACCCCAATTCTCAAACGACGGATTTTGTAAGATGCACATAGAGCACTTCAAGACGGATTCTTTGAACCTCAGCTTCTGCGATATTACCTCGAGCTTTTTATTTGACCCAACCTATATAGATCCTTGTCCTTTGACGTCTGTCTAGTCGAAGACCACAACTTGTCTTCCCACGACCCTGTCGTGCTTCATATTATCGACCAATTCATTAAAGTCCTCCAATCTTCTTTCAGTGACATGACCAAAGATATTGTGCTTAAAACTGAAATCAACACATTCCTTAATATCCTTCTGTCCGGGAGCCAAAGTTCCGACCATCCTATAATCAGCCACTTTCAAGATATGAGAGGGGATTACTCTTTACAATCGAGGACAAAGTCATCCGCCGTGAGAGGCAGATGACCTCGAGCAAGACCAATAGCAACAATTCGTCCGTGGCTTCGAGTGATTGTGAAGGCGGTCTTGTAGGCTGCTCCAGCAGCTGTGGTGGTGAGTGCGACTTGAACACCTCGGGAAGCGCCGGTGATTCTGTCGATTTCTTCTTTGAGATTGCCTACGGTCTTGGCGTTGATGATTGCGTGCGCACCGACACTCTTGGCAAATTCAAGTTGTCTGTCCAAAACATCTACGGCAACAGTCTTGTATCCCATCGCATTAGCATACTGGATGGCCATATGTCCTACAATCAGCACCTATTGCCCAGTATAAGCGTACCGAGTCCACCACAGCCGACAATACCCACCCAGTCACCCTTGCGTAGTCTTGGTGCACCGGCTCGGGTAAGAGCGTCCCAGACAGTGATTCCAGCGCACAATATTGGAGCGACTTGGCTCATATTTCCCTCTCCAGGAACCTTGACCGCAGTAGCAGCATCGAAAAGCGTGTACTCAGAGAAGAAACCATCAGATGTGAACCCTCTGAAATCCTTTGTCTTGCAGAATTGAGGACCGAACTCAGTACAGTCGTAGCATTCGAGACACATGTTCGCGCCGGCATCTGCGCCAACTCGATCGCCCTTCTTGAATCCATACTTCTCCTCGGCCTCGGGGCCGGCTTCGACGACAATTCCACATGCCTCGTGACCGGGGATCAAGTTGTCCTTGAGTTTAAAGGGTACGTCTTCGCCGAAGATGGCGGCAAAGTCCGAATGGCACAGAGATGCCGCGGTGACTTTGACGAGAAGATCGCGAGGTCCTGGCTTGGGAATGGGGACGTCCTTGATCTCGAGTGGTGCTCCACGCTGTATTGTGAGCAGGTCAGATCCAGGGTTTGTTACCTTTACGATGACGGCGGCTTTCATTGTTCCTTGAGTCATGACGGCTTATTTTGACTAGGAACGGGCTGGACCGACGAGATTGCCCACATCGTTATTTAAGTAACGCGGTGGTGGAAACCCTCGTGTGGATCCGCATTGTGGGGTCGGCTCCCCCGCAAGTCAAAAATCCCGCCGCACCAATATCCGGAGAAAAGTTAATCCACTCCAAATCTTTATTCAATCGGAAGCCTTCCTCCGTCAAATCGGAATTCACAGCGAATTTTGACCGCGCGGCGTACGTGTAACCAATTATTTCGCACCTTTGGATACGGGGTAATTTTGCGATGCGTATTACTTCTGTCTTCTAGTTTGCTAGAGGGAGTGGAGGGATATCTACGTTGTCCAGATAATGGCTTACTAAATCTCCCTGGTTCCTTTCCGCTTCAGTCCATCCATCGCCCCACCAAGCAAGTCTATTCCGATTAAATCGTGTGTACTCATAATCCTCCCATCTTGAAGTCAATATTTCAATCTGAAGGACGCATACCTGGGCGGCAATTCAAATGCTTTCAACTCATGCAGTGCACTGCCTGGCCACAGTTGATTTATCCTTCCATTCTTTCCAATCTTGAACCACGATGAGCACTACTATCAGATTGGCTGCGCAGATACAAAACATAGAGGCATATAGTATGCAATGAGGCAGGGACGTACACTTTGCGCAAATACCGTTCTCGGGAAGTGAGCCTCTGTGAACTCACAAAAGTCCTCCACCGCCTCTTCCTTGACCACCATGCTCTTGATTCCTTCTCTCTGAATCTTTTGAATACATTTAACAAAGTAGTCCGTGATTCTCTCGAACACGATTATCATATTCCCATTTCCAACACTAAAGTTCGGACCAGTTTGCAT